>Ga0315548_1000075_pt1 | contig 81913 bp, 90 predicted proteins | sample SalMarSW160110MG_2_FD_202540 | JGI IMG/M metagenome (GOLD analysis project Ga0315548, IMG submission 202540) | Salt marsh sediment microbial communities from the Plum Island Ecosystem LTER, Massachusetts, United States - Salt Marsh Sediment SW1601-110 ... | reverse complement strand
ACTTCACGTTCCTGCGCACCTTCGTCGACGAGACCGGGGTCGGATCGGTCGGGCTCTTCTTCGCCACCTACGCCGGCACCGCCATCACGCTGCGCATCCTCTTCGCCCGGCTCCCCGAGCGGATCGGCGAGCGCAAGGTGTTGTTCCCTGCCCTCTTCGCCCTCGTCGCCGGATTCCTGGTGCTGGCCGGGGCCGACAGCTCCCTCCACCTCGCCATCGCCGGGGTGCTATGTGGCACCGGGCACGGGTACGCCTTCCCGATCCTCTACGGCTTCACCGTTACGCGGGCTCCCGCCGAGGACCGCGGCTCGGTGCTGGCGTTCTTCACCGCCCTCTTCGACGTCGGGACCCTGCTCGGTGGACCGGTGTTGGGCGTCGTCATCGCCTTGTTCGGCTACAGCACCATGTACGTCACCGCGGCGGTGATCCTCACGGCCGGCATCGCGGTCTACGCCGCCTGGGACCGCCGCTACGACCCGGCGTTCGCCGCCGGCTGAGCCCCCCGCCGCTCAGGAGCCGGCGAGATCCGTGTAGCGGCCGAGCACGGTCTCCCACCCGCCGTCGTACCCGTCCCGGGTCGTCGACGCCTCTTCCCCGAGGCGCTCCCAGTTGCGGTGCTCCAGCACCACCCGGCAGGCTCCCTCCCCGGCCGGGTCGAACCGCACCTCGACCTCGGTGCTCTGTGCCGGATCGCGACCGACGTGCCACGAGAGCACGAGGCGGGACGGCGGATCCCACACCAGCACCGTGCCCCAGTCGTGCTCGGTGCCGTCGGCGAGCCGCTCGTAGACGCGGCCACCGAGCCGCGGTTCGATCACAGCCGAAACCGCCTCGTCGCCTCCGAGGGAGTGGGACGCCAGCGGCCACCACTCACCGATACGCTCGGTGAACACGGAGAATGCCGTCTCGGGCGGGACCTGGACGGTGCGTTCCTTGCGGACTGGCGGAATCGACATCAGCGATCTCCCCTCTCCTCATCGGTGGCGGCGGCGAACCGTGCCATGGCTTCGTCCCACATGTCCTCCACCCAGCTCCTCAGGGCGTCGAGCCCGGACGGGTCGACCGAGTAGATGCGGCGGGTCCCGGATGCCTCCGCCTGCACCAGGCCCGCCTCCCGCAACACCCGGAGGTGCTGCGACACCGCCGGACGGGACACCGGAAGCTCGGCGGCGAGTTCTCCCACCGCCCGCGGCTGGTGGCGGATCCGGTCGAAGATCTCCCTTCGGGTGGGATCTCCGAGGGCGTCGAGTTGGCGTGCGTGCATCAGGTGGACAAGAGTAAGCGAGCACTTACTGTAAGTCAAGACTTACTGAATCCGACCCGTCACAGTCGCTAATCTCGGGTCATGGCGAAAGCACCACTCTCGGACCGCATCCACTCCGCCCTCATGCTCGCCGTCGCCGGCGCCACCATCGCCTACTGGGTCGAGCACTTCACCAAAGGCCGCCTCCAGACTGAGGAAGACGACCCCACCTACCTCGCCTTCGAGAACGCCTTCCCCGCCGCCGACGCCTACATGACGGGCTGCTTCGTGGCCTCGGCCCTGCTGCTGCGCAAGCAGAACGTCGCCGCCGTCCCGCTCGGGATCGCAGCCGGCAGCGCCATGGTGTTCCTCGGAGCGATGGACACCCTGTTCAACCTGCAACACGGCAAGTACCGCCGGATGGACGGTGCCATGGCGGCCGAGACGCTCATCAACGTCGTCAGCTTCACCTTCGGCCCCTACACGATGCTCCGGTTGTGGCAGGCCCGCCACCGCCTCGCCGGATAGCAGGACCTCAGCCGATCAGGTCCACCGCGGCCGCCACGATCCGATCCACGTTGGGGAGCGCCTCGCGTTCGAGGTGACGGGCGTACGGGATGGTGCCCTCCACCGCCACCCGGCCGAACCGGGCCGCGAGGCCGCTCTCCGCCACCACCGCTGCGATCTCACCGGAGAGGCCGAACCCGGCGTAGTCCTCGTCCACCACCAGCACCCGCTTCGTCGCCCCGGCGGCATCCACGATGGCGTGCCGGTCGAGCGGGCGCACGGTGCGCAGATCGACCACCGTCGCCTCGATCCCCCGCTGCTCCAGCTCCTCGGCGGCTTCCAGGCAGCGGTGCACCCCCACCGCCACACTGAACATCACCAGGTGACGCCCCTCCCGCCGCACCACGGCCCGGCCGATCGGCACCGCCACCGGAGGGTCCGGCACCTCGCCGGCGGCGCCGGCGAGTGGGATGTCGAACGTCACCGTGTCCCGGCGCGAGCCCGCCATCCATTCCAGCCACCTCGCCGAGAGCAGCTTGTGCTCCAGGAACACCACCGGCCCGTCGTCGGCCAGGGCGCTCATCATCAGCCCGGCCCCGTCGGCCGGCGTCGAGGGAACGACCACGGTCAACCCGGGAATGCCGGCCAGCAGGCCCCACAGCGCCTGCTCGTGCTGGCCCCCGTCCCCATAGCCGCCGCCGCAGGTCGCCCGTACCACGAGCGGGACCGGCCAGCTCCCCCCGGAGAAATCCTCGATCTTGGCGGCCTCGTTGAGCAGGCCGCTGAGGGCCACCGCCACGAAGTCCACCAGCATGATCTCCACGATGGGGCGCAGCCCGGCCATCGCCGCCCCCACCCCGGCGCCGAGGAACGCCGACTCGCTGATCGGCGTGCCCCGCACCCGCTCCGGCCCGAACCGCACCAGCAGCTCCCGCCGCACCATCGGTACATCCTCGCCGAACACCACGATCCGGTCGTCGCGGCGCATCGCCTCGGTCACCGCCAGATCGATCGCCTCGCCGAACCCGTACTCCTTCACGGCGCCACCCCCGCGATCGCCAACGCCTCACTCACCGCCGCCTCCACCTCGCCCCGGGCCGCCGCCTCCAGAGCGGCAAGCTCGGCCTCGTCGAGGTCCTTGGCCGCCTTGCGCAGCGGGTCTCGCCGCGGTCCGAACCGGGTCGCCACCGCCCGCGCCAACGTGCCCATCACCCGGCGCGCCCCCGCCCCCCGGGCCCGCAGCCCGCCGGCCGAGCGGTCCATGCTGCCCCGGGCCAGACGCGGGATCTCTCCCCCCGCCTCACGCGGATCCTCGATGAAGCGCAGCAGCGGATCGTCCTCGAAATGGCCGCGAGGCCGCTGGCAGGTGGCCCACAAGAATCCGGGACCACGTCCCCGCCGCGCCCGGCTCACCGCTTTCCCGGCGACCGCCCACACCTCACCCACCGAGGAACCGTCGACCCGCCACGCCGGCATGCCGAAGGCGTCGGCCCGCCGACCCGGCGTCCCGCCGGTCATCTCGTCCGAGCGGGTCGAGATCGCCCACCCGTTGTCCTTGCACACGAACAGCACCGGGAGCTTCCACACCACCGCCAAGTTGAGGGCCTCCATCAGCATGCCCTGGTTGATCGCCGACTCCCCGAAGAACGCCACCGTGACGCGGCCGGGACGGAGCCGGAGCCCGGCGAGGGCGAACCCGCAGGCCAGCGGCGCCGACGAACCGACGATCCCGGAGGAGGCAACCAGCCGGTCACGGTCGAAGAGGTGCATGTGCCCGCCCCGGCCGTGGCCCGATCCCTGCTCGTGGCCCAGCATCTCCAGTAGCAAACCCTTCGGGTCGGTGCCCCGGCCCAGCAGGGCCGCGGTGGGTCGATGATCGAGCGCCACCGCGTCGCCGTCCTCGAGGTGGGCCAGCACCCCGGCGATGATCCCCTCCTCGCCGATACCGAGGTGCATCTCCCCCGAGATGAGCCCGCGCCACCACAGATCCCCGACGGCTTCCTCGAACAGCCGCATCCGGGTCATCTGGTAGTACAGATCGGCAAGGGGTGTCTTGCCAGGTCCCATCGTCACCTCACGTTCGGTAATGCTGCCGGATGATTCGCTCGAAGGCCCAGTAGGGCACGACCCGCTTCAGCACCGCCGCCAACCGCTCCGACGGCTCACCCACCGTGTAGCGGAGGCGGGGACGGCGCCGGCGGGCGATCCGCTCCACCAATTCCCCCATCATGGCCGGGTCGGAGCCGTTCACCTCGTCGTGCTCGATCACCTCCAGCGACCGGTCGAAACGGTCCCGCTCCGGCGAGCCTTCCATCGCCTCGATGGTACGCCGCGCCTCGGTGAAGCCGGTGTGGAAGTCGGCCGGCTCGATGAGCACCACCCGGATCCCGAAGGGCCGCAACTCGATCCGCATCGCCTCCATCAAGCCCTCCAGGGCGAACTTGGTCGCCGAGTACACCCCCTGGTAGGGGAGGGCGATGACGCCCCCGATCGACCCGATCGTCACGATGGTGCCCTTACCCCGCTCCCGCATCCCCGGAACGACCGCCCGGCACATGCGAAGCACCCCGAACACGTTGGTCTCGAACTGGCGGTGCGCCTCCTCGAGGGTGGTCTCCACCACCGGCCCGGCGATGCCGAACCCGGCGCAGTTCACGAGCAGGTCGATGTGACCGGCGGCCTCCCGCACCGCGGCCACCGCCGCCTCCACCGACTCGTCGACGTCGACATCGACCGGCACCATCTCAACGCCGGGGAACGGATCACCCGGATCGGACGGCAGATAGGTGCCGAAGACCCGTTGCCCGGCCTCGGAGAGCCGGCGTGCGGTCGCCCGGCCCAGACCCGACGCCGCTCCGGTGACCAACGCCACCCTCCTCGATCCCACGGCCCTCCTCTCCACGGAGCTTTCGAGCATAGGGAATCGCCGGCTGCGGTACCTTGTGGGTAACACCACGTCACGAGGAGCCCGCCCATGAACACCGCCAATCCGGCCCGCACCGCCCTGGCCGGCATCCGTCTCACGCTCGGGATCGGAGGGCTGGTTGCCCCCGGGCTGCTGGCCCGTGCCTTCGGGATCGACCCCGCCGAGAGCCGCGGGCTCACGGCCATGATCCGGGTCTTCGCCACACGAGAGCTCATGATGGGCGCCGGCCTGCTCGCTACCTCCGGAGCCGAACTCGATCGCTGGCTGCGGTGGGGGGTGCTCGTCGACGCCGGCGACGTCGCCTCGGCCCTGATCGCCGGGATGCGGGGCGACGCCCCGGCCCGGGCGGTGATGCTCACCGGCGGCGCCGCCTCGACCGCGGTGGCACTCGGCCTCGCCCAACTCAAAGGAACCCCGCGGCCCGGAACGGCCTGATCCTTCCGCCCGTTTCGAATCGGCACGGCTCCGGCCGCCTCTCCTCGGCGGGGCGCTGCCGCCGGGGTGCAGCACCTCCCCATCGCAGGGGTGAGCGGCGTGCACGGCGTGGAGACCCTGCTCGACCGCCTCATCGGATAGGCTGCCGGAGCCCCGGCACAGGACCATCGGCGGCGGGGCTCATGACCTCCGTACCGGGAGCCAGCCGACAGCGCAGCCATGGTCTTCTCATCGGTCTCCTTCCTGTTCTTCTTCCTCCCGGTGTGCCTGGCCGGCTACGCGGTGGCCGGGAGGCGCCTTCGTAACGCCTGGCTCCTCCTCACGTCGCTCGTCTTCTACACATGGGGAGGCGGCGCCCTCGTCTCCCTGCTCCTCATCTCCACCCTGCTCCACTACGCCGCCGGGCTGGTGGTGGCCTCCGGCCACCGCGACCAGAACCCCCGTCGGGTCCGTCTCGGGGTGATCAGCTCGGTGACGGTGAGCCTCGCCATGCTCGGCTACTTCAAGTACGCCAACTTCGTCGTCGACCAGATCAACTCGCTGGCGTCCCACCTCGGCTGGGGTCAGATCGCCTGGACCTCGGTGGTGCTGCCGATCGGCATCTCGTTCTTCACGTTCCAATCGATGTCCTACACCCTCGACCTGGCCCGCAACCGGGTCGAGCCGATCCGCAACCTGCTCGACTTCGCCCTCTTCGTCGCCCTCTTCCCGCAGCTCATCGCCGGACCAATCGTGCGGTACCACGAGATCGCCGACCAGCTCCACGACCGGCAGGTCGGCATCGATCGGTTCGCCGAAGGGGCGCTGCGCTTCATCCACGGTCTCGCCAAGAAGGTCCTCATCGCCGACGCGGTGGCGCCGATCGCCGACGCCGCCTTCGGGGCCAACGGGGCGAACCTCTCCGCTGCGGCGGCCTGGATCGGGCTCGCCGCCTACACCGTGCAGATCTACTTCGACTTCAGCGGCTACTCCGACATGGCGATCGGGTTGGGCCGGCTCTTCGGCTTCGAGTTCCCCGAGAACTTCCGGCGCCCCTACTCGGCGGTCTCCGTCACCGACTTCTGGAGACGCTGGCACATCACCCTGTCCAACTGGTTCCGGGACTACCTCTACATCCCCCTCGGGGGATCACGGGTCGGGCCGGGCCGCACCTACGTCAACCTGTGGATCGTGTTCCTCCTCGTCGGGTTCTGGCACGGCGCCAACTGGACGTTCGTGGTGTGGGGCGCCTACCACGGCGCCCTGCTCGTCACCGAACGGTTGCTGCGGCAGCGCCCCGTCGACCCGGCAGTGTCGTGGGCGCCGTTGCGACGGGCGGTGGTGCTGCTAGCGGTGATGATCGGCTGGGTCGTGTTCCGGGCCACCGACATCGGAGCGGCCCTCTCCTACCTCGGCGCCATGTTCAGCACCGGAGGGACCCTGATCGAACCCATCAGCCAGGCATTCGACACCCACACCATCATCGCCCTGACGGTGGGGTGCGCCTCGGCGCTGCTGCCCGGCAGCTTCGTCGGCGGCATCGCCATCACCCGGCTGCAGGGGGCCACCGGATGGAGCCTCCGGTTCGCCGAACTCTTCATCGCCTTCCCCTACACCCTCCTCCTGGTGGCGACCGGTACCTTCAGCCCGTTTCTCTACTACCAGTTCTAGAGTTTCCGGATGCGGAGACTCGGGAACTGGATCGTTTCAGTTGTCTTCCTCGCCATGATCACCACGCCGTTCGTGCTGCTCGCAGTCGGGTTCCGGCCTGGCGCCATCGAGAACAAGGATCCCGCCGGCTTCCCCCTCTTCGACGTCGGCGCCATCCTCAACCAGGACCTCGGCGCCGAACTCGACGCCTACTTCGAAGACGCCCTCCCCGGCATCGACACCGCGGTCGAAGCCAACGCCTGGATCCACGAGCAGCTCGGCGAATCCCCCAACCCCGAGGTGATCTTCGGCCACGACGGGTGGCTCTTCTGGCGCCACACCGTGAACCAACCATGCCTGGGAGCCGAGAAGACCGCGGCTTTCGTCGACATTCTGGAACGGGCCGACGCCGTCGTCACGTTGACCGGCCGCCGCTTCCTGCTCGCCGTCGCCCCCGACAAGCCGAGCATCTATCCCGAGATGATGGAGTCCGAACCGGATTGTGTGCTGGAGACCGCAGCCAGCCTCGGCCGTCTCGACCTCCCCGGCGTGCTCGTCACGACCTGGGACGACATGGAGGCCGCCAAGGGCCGCGAGCCGCTCTACCTCGCCCTCAACACCCACTGGACGGTGGCGGGGGCCGCGGTGCACGCCGCCGCCATCGTCGACGCCCTCGACCCAGGAACATGGCAGCCCGACGCTCTCGTCGCCACCGGGACGGAGGAGAAACAGGGCGACCTCACCGACATGATGGGGCTCCCCGCCTCCGAGACGGAGATCCAGTACGTCTCGCGGCCCCCCGGTCTCACCACCACCGAGACGGTCACCCGGGTGGAGACCGCGGCCGGAGAACCGGTGCCGGGGCTGGAGGCGCACGAGACGGCGACTCCGGGAGCGCCCATCACCGGATCGACCGTGGTCCTCCACGACTCGTACGGCTGGTCGCTACTTCCGGTCATCGCCCCCTACTTCGAGGAGGCGGTGTTCCTCCGCCGGGTCTCACCGGCCCTCTCCTACCTCCATCCCTACCTCGCCGCGGCCGACACCATCATCCACACCTCGGTCCAGCGCGACCTGTATGTGACGGCGGTGGAGGACGACCTCGCCGAGCAGTTCGTGGTGGCCTTCGAGGACGAGCTCCCGAGCGTCCCCGTCACCGTCACCGAGACCGACGACACGGTGGAGGCCTCGATCGAGGCTCCGGAGGGAACCGATCCGTACCTCGTCGTGGCACTCGATCCCGGGACCGACGGGGCCACCTTCACCGTCGGCGACGGCACCCGCACCCTCGACACCGACCGCCCCGTCGCCGCCGTCTTCGCCCCCGGAGGCACCCTCGCAATCGAGGTGGCGTCGGGTACCGTGACCTACCGGGGAGTGGCGGTTCCCCGCTCCTGATCCCGGGCCGGGAGCCCCCGGTCCGGCACCACGGTGACGCCCCCGGCGGTGTCGACCGTCACCACCACCTTCGCTCCGTAGTGGCGTTCGATGAGCTGCGGCGTGAGTACCTCGACGGGCCGTCCCGCCGCCACCACCTTTCCCTCGCTCAGGAGCAGCAGCCGGTCGGGGAACTGGCCGGCGATGGTGAGGTCGTGCATGGCGCTCACCACCGTGTGGCCCGCGTGCCGCAGGTCGTCGACCAGGTCCATCGCCTCCTGCTGGCGGCCGATGTCGAGTGATGTGGTCGGCTCATCGAGCAGCAGCAGCTCCGGGCCCTGGGCAAGGGCGCGGGCCAGCACCGCCCGCTGCAGCTCGCCGCCGCTGAGGGCGTCGAGGCGGCGGGCCGCCAGCGCCACGAGGCCCATCTCCTCGAGCACCCGCCGCACCACCGCCAGATCCTCGGCCCCTTCGGTGGCGAAGTACCCGAGATGGGGAGTCCGCCCCAGCAGCACGTAATCGACCACCCGCATCCCGGCGGGGATGGTGGGGTGCTGGGGGACGAGCGCCACCGACCGCGACCACTCCCGCCGGCTGAGACGGCGTACCGACCGGCCGCCCAGCGTCACGCTCCCCGCGTCCGGCACCGTTCCCGCCAGCGCCCGCAGCAGGGTGGTCTTGCCCGCCCCGTTGGGGCCGATGAGCCCAACCCACTCCCCCACCTCGACCTCGAGGTCGATGCCGTCGAGCACCGGATGCCCGTTGTAGGCGACCCGGATCCCCTCGGCCCGCACCATGGCCGTCACGACGCCCTCCTTCCCCCGGTGCGCAGCACGACGGCGAAGAACGGCGCTCCGACGAAGGCGGTAACCACCCCGATCGGGAGCTCGGCGGGGGCGATCACCGTCCGCGCCAGCAGATCGGCCACGATGAGGAACCCGGCCCCGGCCACCATCGAGAGCACCACGAGGCGGCGGTAGCTCGGACCCACCAGGAGGCGCAGCAGGTGCGGCACCACGATGCCGACGAACCCGATCAGGCCGGTCACCGACACCGCCGCCGCGGTCCCCAAGGTGGCGGCGAGCACGATGACGACCCGCACCCGCGGGACGTTCACCCCCAGGGTGGCCGCCTCGTCCTCCCCGACGGCGAGCACGTCGAGGTGGCGGCGGTGGGCGACGAGCACGCCCGCGGTGATCAGGAAGAATGGAAGGACCACCAGCACCTCGCTCCACCCCACCGTCCCGAGGCGACCGAGGATCCAGCTGAAGACCTCCTGGACGGTGTCGGACGATCGCTGCTGCACGTAGGTCTGTACCGCGGCGAAGAAGGCCGCCACCGCCACCCCGGCCAGGATCAGGGTATTGGTGCTGCGGCGCGACCCGATCCCGCCGAGGGTGTAGGTGAAGGCGACGGCCACCACCCCGCCGGCGAACGCCGCGATCGGGAGCAACACCCCGCTGCTCGCTCCGAGCACGATGGCGATGGTGGCGCCGAGGCCGGCGCCGCCGGCAACCCCCAGCAGGTAGGGGTCGGCCAACGGGTTGCGGAACACCCCCTGATACGCCGCACCCGCCACTGCCAGGGTCCCCCCGACGAGGCCGGCCAACACCACTCGGGGAAGGCGGATCTGCCACAGAATCGCCGCCTGGCGCTCCCCCAGCCCGGAATCGACCGAGATGCCGGGCAGGCGGTCGAGTAGCTCCCGCAGCATCGAGCCGGCGGGAAGGGAGACGGCACCAAAGGCGACCCCGGCCACCACCGCCAGGCCCAGTCCCGCCAGAGCCACCAGCAGCAGGCGGGGAGGGAGGGCGCTGGCACGGAGCGGCGTCGTCATCTCATCCCATCTCGGCGATGCCGTCGGCGACGGCCCGCAGCAGGTCGGTGATCCGCGGTCCCCACCGGCTGGCGACGTCGGGATCGAGCATGACCACCCGACCCTCCCGGACCGCCGTCATCGTGTTCCACCCGTCCCGGGTGGCCACCGACGACAGGTCCTCACCCGCGGCAGCAAGGATGATCACGTCGGGGTTGGCGTCCACGATGAACTCGGTGGTGAGCTGCGGGAACCCGGAGCCGAACTCGTCGGGCGCACCGTCGGCGATGTTCTCCATCCCCAGCAGGCCGAGGAGCCGACCGACGAACGTCGACGAGTTCGGGGTGTAGAAGCTGAACGGATCGGTCTCGTAGTAGTAGCGAAGCCCACCACCGGCGTCACCAAAATCGGCGGCGATGTCCTTCAGCTCGGTCTGGAGAGCGGAGACGAGCGCCTCGCTCTCGGCGGCGTGACCGGTGGCGGTTCCCAGCACCTCGATCTGCTGGTAGCTGTCCTCCACCGACCGCGCGGTGGTGAACAGCAGGGTGGGGATGCCCACCGCCTCCAGGGCGGCGACGGCCTCACCCGGGTCGTAGCTGAGCACCACCAGATCCGGGTCGAGGGCGATGACTGCCTCCACGTTGAGGTTGAAGGCGTCGATCTTGGTGAGGGCGTCGGTCCCCTCCGGATAGTCCGAGTTCACATCCCCGGCCATGACGGCGTCGCCGGCGCCGATGGCGAACAGCATCTCGACGTGGGTGGCCGACAGCGCCGCGATCCGGGTCGGCGGCGCCGGGATCGTCACCGAACCGGCGTCGCTCGCCACCGTCACCGGAAAGGCAGCCGCCAGGGTCGTCGTCGTGGTGGTCGTCGTTGCAGTGGTGGCGCCGCTGCAGGAGGCGAGCATGAAGGCGACCACGACAAGCAGGGTACGAAGGGAAGATCTCACGGTACGGAACGCTCCTCTCTCTTCGGAGGAGGCCCGTGCGGTGGCTGTGAGGTCTGCCCCTCCTCCGAGAGCGCGCTCACCGCCACCTGGAGAGGCGACCTGGCTCGTCCCCGAAGGGCTTCACAGTTGCGGGACAGCGCCGGATTCACACCGGACTTCGCTCTTCACGTGGCGTCCCGATCGGGATCGGGAACCGTCGCGCAGCATAGCCGGGGTGGGGGTGCCCCGCCCGCCGACTTCGCCCCGGCGGACGGTCTCGCTCACTAGCCTGGACCCATGACACCCCGCAAGTGGGCGCTCGCCCTGCTCGCCGCCGCCGCCGTAGCCTTCGCCGTGGCCCGCCGTCCCGTACGGCAACCCGCCATGGACGGCACCTGGAAGCCGGCCGACGCCTCCCGCGCCTCCCGCTGACCGTGCGGATCGCCCTCCATCACGCCTCCGAGGTCGGCGTCCGGGCCGGACGCATCCTGCTCGCCGAACGTGACCTCGCCATGCTCGGATTGGTGGACCGCGACCCGCACCCGCCCGAACCTCGGATCGAGCGGGTCGTCGACCTGGCCGGCTACGACGTCGCCGGCACCGACGATCCCACCCCGGAACAGCAGGTGGAGGCTGCCCTCGCCGCCGGCGTCGATTGCGTCCTGTGGATCGACGCCGGCGACATCGCCGAACGCTACGGGCGTGACTTCTCGGAACGCGGCATCACGTTGCTGCGGGGATGCAACCTCGGATCCGGCATCGCCCCGGCGCTCGCCTCCCACGAGATGGCACGAGCCGAGAGCCCCCTCGACACCACCATCGCCTGGACCGAGCCGGGCACCCCACTCCGGCGCGGCGAGGCCATCCCGTTCCCGGATCCGGTCGGGGCCCGCTGGGCCAAGGCACGGCGCACCGACGCCGCCGACCGTGCCTTCGTCGCGCCCGTCCCCGGCGAGTGGGCCGGAGCCATCGCCCGGGTCACCTCCGCCGCCGGGGACGACGGGGTCGTCACCCGCATCGTGGGGGTGGCCGACGTGGCGCCGCATCTCGAGGCCCTCGCTCTCGCCGCCGGGCTCCTCGCGGTGTCCGCCTACCCCCCGGGCCCGCAGTGGCCGGCGATCGCCGCCGAGGCCTACCTGACCCGGGCCCTCGCCGCCGGACTCACCGTCGCCGCCTACTCGATGACGGCGGGCCGCTGAGGCGATCACCCCGGCGCGGCGCAGTGATCGAACGGGGAGGGAGTGAAAAGGGACGGGCGCTCAGCCGATGCCGCTGCTCCTGGTTGGCGCCGTCTCCTGCTGCGGCTGGGTGGGGGTTCCACTCGGGCCGTGCTGCGGCGGCCGGCGGATCGCCGGCCGCACCCGCGGCGCCACTGCAGCGGCGGCCGGGGCGACGTTGTAGGTCTCCTCGAGCACCGTGACCTCGATCCCGCCGACCATGTCGGAGATGAGGTTGTAGATCACGGCCGCCAGCGTCATGAAACCGGTCATGACGACCACACCGATCACCGCCAGCAGCATCACGATGCGGAAGTAGAGGGCGCCGTCGATGGTGATGGTCAGCGTGAGGCTCTCGAAGAGCTCGACGATGCGTTCCGGGATCCCTCGTTGCAGCACGATCGACCACATGACCCACGTGCCGAGCACGAAGATAAGAGCGGCGATCGCATTGAACACCAGGGATGCTTTGAGAACGGTCCACGGGTCGATCTTGCGGATCACCCGCCGTACCCGACGTACTGCCATCACAGGCTCCTAGGGAATGCCGGGAGTGTAGCCCCCGGCCCGCAGCAACGAACGCGACCAGGATGCAACGAACGTGAACCCGTCCCGGGTTCCCGGATCACTCGTCGTCGTCCTTCGGCACCAGCGCCGCCGCCGACAGGGCCGCCCCCTCGGCGAGGTTGATCACCCGTACGCCGGTGGAATCGCGCCGCTGCCGGCTGATGGTGTCGACCGATTGCCGGATCACGATGCCGTCGGAGGAGATCACGAAGACCTCGTCCCCCGCCGCGACCGCCCGGGCCGCCACCAGCTCGCCCCGGACCCGGGTGAGCTTCATCGCCTTGACCCCGATGCCGCCGCGGGTCTGGCGGCGGAACTCGGACATCTTGGTGCGCTTCCCGTAGCCCCCCGAGCTGAGCAGCAGCAGATCGTCGCCGTCGCTGACGCAGGCGCCCGCCACGACCTCGTCGCCGGGCCGGAGCCGGATGCCGCGTACCCCCTGGGTGTCGCGTCCCATGGGACGCACGTCGTCCTCCGAGAAGCGGATCCCCAGGCCCTTGCGGGTCACCATGATGAGGTCGGTGTCGCCCCCGGTGGTCCGCACCGCCACCACCTCGTCGTCGTCCTGGAGCTTGATCGCCACCAGCACCTGGTTGCGCGAGTCGTAGTCCCCGAACCGAGTCTTCTTCACCTGGCCGAGCCTGGTGAAGGCGACCAGGTACTGCGAGGTGTCGTAGCCACGGGTGTCGATGATGGCCTCGACCCGCTCGTCGGGCCCCATCGGTAGCACCGACTGGATGAGGGATCCCTTGGAGGTGCGGTCCTGCCGCGGAATCTGGTGGGCCCGCGCTCGGTAGACCTTCCCCTGATTGGTGAAGAACAGCAGGTAGGCATGGGCCGAGGTGTGGAGCACGTGAGTGATGATGTCGTCCTCACGGAGCTGGGCGCCCCGTACCCCGCGGCCGCCCCGTCCCTGGGTGCGGTAGGTGCGGGCCAGCACCGACTTGACGTATCCGGCGTTGGAGACCGTGAGCACCAGCTCCTCGTCGGCGATGAGGTCCTCCAGGGAGAGCTCGCCCTCGTCGGGGATGATGCGGCTGCGCCGGGCGTCGCCGTACTTGTCCCGGATCGCGGTCAGCTCTTCCCCGATCAGCACCCGCCGCCTTTGCTCGTCGGCCAGGATCTCCTCCAGCTCGGCGATGAGCGCCTGCAGGTCGTCGTATTCCTGGCGAAGCTTGTCGGTCTCGAGGGCGGTGAGGCGCCGCAGCGGCATGTCGAGGATGTGGTTCGCCTGGACCTCGCTGAGCGAGAAGCGCTCCATCAGGGTGCTCCGGGCCGCCTCCACGTCGGCCGAGCCGCGGATGATCTGGACCACCTCGTCGATGTTGTCGAGAGCGATGAGGAGGCCCACCACGATGTGGGCGCGGTCCTGGGCCCGCTGCAGGCGGAACCGGCTCCGTCGCTCGATCACGTCGAGCTGATGGTCGATGTAGTGGCCGACGAGCTGGTCGATGCTCATTGTGCGCGGCACCCCGTCGACCAGGGCGACCGCGTTCACCCCGAACGTCTCCTCGAGCTGGGTGTGCTTGAACAGCAGGTTGAGAACGACCTGGGGGTTGGCGTCCCGCTTCAGCTCGATGACGAGCCGGATCCCGTCCCGGTTCGACTCGTTGCGGAGATCGGAGATGCCGGTCAGGGTCTTGTCCCGCACCAGATCGGCGATCTTGGTCATCACCCGGTCGATGCTCACCTGGTACGGAATCTCGCTGACGAGGATCGCCATCCGACCCTTCCGCACCTCCACCACGTCGGTGACGGCCCGCATCCGCACCGAGCCCCGGCCGGTGAGCAGGGCGTCCTTGACCCCGCGGTTGCCGAGGATGTAGGCGCCCGTCGGGAAGTCGGGGCCCTGGACGAACTCGCACAGGTCCTCGGCGGTGGCGTCAGGGTGGTCGAGGGTGTACAGCACCGCGTCGCACACCTCGCCGAGGTTGTGGGGCGGGATGTTGGTCGCCATGCCGACCGCGATACCGGTGGATCCGTTCACCAGCAGGTTGGGGAACCGGGCGGGCAGCACGGTGGGTTCCTGCCGCTCTCCCGAGTAGTTGTCGACGAAGTCGACCGTGTCCTCGTCGATTCCCTCGAGCAGGTGGAGGGCCATGGGGGCCATCCGGGTCTCGGTGTAGCGCATCGCCGCCGGCGGGTCGTCGACCGTCCCGAAGTTCCCCTGCGGCTGCACCAACGGGTAGCGGGAGGCGAAGTCCTGGCCGAGGCGCACCAGGGCGTCGTAGATGGCGTCGTTGGAATGGGGGTGGAACCAGCCCATCACGTCGCCCACCACCCGGGCGCACTTCCGGAAGGGAGTTCCGGGCCGGATGCCCGAGTCGTACATCGAGTAGAGGATCCGGCGGTGGACCGGCTTCAGGCCGTCCCGCACGTCGGGGAGGGCCCGGGCCACGATGACCGACATGGCGTATTCGAGGAACGACTCCTCCATCTCGCGTTCGATCTCGATCGGGCGGACATGGATGTTGTCTTGGTTTGGCATGGTCGCTCTCGGCTGGTCGGGTCAGATGTCGAGGAAACGCACGTCCTTGGCGTTCTGCTGGATGAAGTGGCGCCGCGCCGCGACGTCGTTGCCCATCAGGGTGGCGAACACCTCTTCGGCGCGGAACTGGTCCTCCAGGTGAACCTGGAGCAGCTGCCGGCTGTCGGGATCCATCGTGGTCGCCCAGAGCTGGTCCGCGTTCATCTCACCGAGGCCCTTGAACCGCTGCACGTTGAGCTTGCGGCCGTTCATCTCCGCCTTCACCTCGTCGAGGTGGGCGTCGTTGTAGACCCAGGTCGTCTTCCCTCCCGCCCGCACCGAGTACAGCGGGGGCTGGGCGATGTAGACGTAGCCGGCCTCGATCAGCTCGGGCATGTGGCGGAAAAAGAACGTGAGCAGCAGGGTGCGGATGTGGGCCCCGTCGACGTCGGCGTCGGTGAGGATGACGACGCTCTGGTAGCGGGCCCTGGTGATGTCCATCTCGTCACCGATGCCGGTGCCGATCGCGGTGATCAACGACTGGATCTCGTTGTTTTGGAGCACCCGGGCGAGCCGGTTCTTCTCGACGTTGATGATCTTGCCCCGGATGGGGAGGATTGCCTGGAACTCCGAGCGCCGCGCCTGCTTGGCCGACCCGCCCGCCGAATCTCCCTCGACGATGAACAACTCGCTCTCCGCCGGATCCTTCGACGAGCAGTCGGCGAGCTTGCCGGGAAGGCCCGACGATTCGAGCAGGCTCTTGCGACGGGTCAGGTCACGGGCCTGGCGCGCCGCCTGGCGGGCCTTGGCGGCGTTGCCCGCCTTCTCGACGATGCGGCGGGCGTCGCCCGGGTTGCGGTCCAGCCACTCGGGGAGGAGCTGGTTCATCGCCTTCTCGACGAAGGAGCGGATCTCGGTGTTGCCGAGCTTGGTCTTCGTCTGGCCCTCGAACTGCGGCTGGCGCACCTTCACCGAGACGACACCGGTGAGGCCCTCCCGGACGTCCTCCCCCACCAGGTTGACGTCCTTCTCCTTGAGGATGTTGCGCGACCGGGCGAAGTCGTTGATCGCCCGGGTTAGCGCCTTGCGGAAGCCTTCCTCGTGGGTGCCGCCCTCGTGGGTGTTGATGTTGTTGGCGAAGGTCAGCACCGTCTCGGTGTAGCCGGCGGTCCACTGCAGGGCGACGGCGACCTCGGCCTCGTCGGAGGCCTCCTCCAACGACGCCACCTGCTTGTGGATCGGCTCCCGCGAGCTGTTGAGGTGGCGTACGAAGTCGATGAGGCCGCCCTTGTACTGGAAGGTCTTCTCGACCGGGGTGGCGCCGCGCTCGTCGCGGAACCGGATCTCGACGCCCTTGTTGAGGAACGCCATCTCACGCAGCCGGCTGGTGACGGTGTCGGCGCTATAGGTGGTGGTCTCAGAGAAGATCTCCGGGTCGGGCCAGAAGGTGACCTCGGTCCCGGTGCGCTTCGCCGGCTTGTCCTTCACGACCGGCCCGGTCGCCTGCCCGTACTCGAACGCCTGGGTCCAGCGGAACCCGTCCCGCACCACGCCCACCTCGAGCCGCCGCGACAGGGCGTTGACCACCGACACCCCGACACCGTGCAGCCCGCCCGAGACCGTGTAGGCGCCCGACTCGAACTTGCCGCCGGCGTGGAGGGTGGTGAGCACCGTCGTCAGGGCCGGCAGCTTGGTCTTGGCGTGCTTGTCGACCGGGATGCCACGGCCGTTGTCCCGCACCCGCACCCCCCCGTCGGCGAGCAGCGCGATGTCGATCCGGGTGCAGAATCCGGCCATCGCCTCGTCGACGGCGTTGTCGAGCACCTCCCAGATGAGGTGGTGGAGACCGTTGGGACCGGTCGAGCCGATGTACATGGCGGGACGGCGCCGGACGGCTTCCAGCCCCTCGAGAACGGTGATGTCCTTGGCGTCGTAGGACGCGTTGGACGAGCGGTTCGACCTACTCACGGAACTCCTCGAACTCGGCGAATCCGGTTGATCCGACCTTGTCTTGCAACGGTGTCATTATAGCCAAAACCCCTGGTAAATCGCCGATATTCGGTGTCACGGACGTTCCGGAGGGTCAGCCGGGCGCCGCCCGGTCCTGAGCAGCACCGATTCGATCACTCCCCCGCCGAGCGCCTCGTCGAGGCGCCGCTGCAACGCCGGGATCTCGAAGCGGAGCCGTGACGCCGCCAGGCCGTCGCTCACCTCGACCACGAGCACCCGCCGCTCCAGTCGGGCCGGCTTGGCCCGCTCGGCCCAGGCCGGACCGGCCACCTCGGGCCAGATCTCCAAGACGCGGAGGATCGATCCTCGCTCGCTACGACCGATCCGGGCCAGGACGCCGTCGAGCACCTCCCCGACCCGGCGCATGTCGCGGCCCTCTGCTTCCTCGTTCACGTCAACCGACCGCCTTCCACCATCCAGCGCCGCCCCGCCACCGCCACGTCATGATCTCGCGCCGTAGTGACAAAGACCTGGCCCCTCGGCAGCAGTTCCGTGACCCCGGACACCCGTCCCAGGTCCAGCTCGGAGAACACGTCGTCGAGCAGCAGGATCGGCGGCTGGCCGTGGCGCTCCTCGAGCATGCGGTATGCCGCCAATCTCAGGCTCAGCGCCACCGAACGCTGCTCACCCTGGCTCGCCCGGGACCGCACCGGCATCCCGTCGAGCTCGAAACCCGGCTCGTCGCGGTGGGCTCCCGCCGTGGTGGTGCGCTGCTCGAGGTCACGGCGGCGGCGCTCCGCCAGCGCGGTCACCAGGGCGCCGGCGAAGTAGTCGGGCTCGGGCACCGCGGCCTCCCCGATGGGCGGTGTCTCCACCCACCCGGCCTGGTACGTCGGCCGCAGCGACGCCGCCCCGGGACCCACCGTCCGGTAGGCGCTCTCCAGCCGCGGGACGAGTTGCCCAAGAAGCGTCAGGCGCTGCACGATCACCCGGCCGGCGGCCTCGGCCAAACGCCGGTCCCATACGTCGAGGGTGAGCGGGTCGGCGTCGCGGCCGTCGCGGCGTAACAGCGCATTGCGCTGCCGCAACGCCTTGTCGTACTCGGCACGGTCGGCACCGGCCCCGGGCGAGAGCTGGGCCGCCAGATCGTCGAGATAGTCTCGCCGCTGCGCCGGCCCCCGCTTGACGAGGTCGAGGTCGTCGGGGAGGAACCACACCACCGGCACTTCGGCCGCCACCGCGGCGTGACGGGGAGGACGCTTCCCGTTGAGGAGCACGGTGCGGCGGCCCTCCACCCGGATCTGTACCTCGACCCGGACTTCTCCGGAGGCACGGGTGAAGCCGCCGCGCACGATGGCCTCGTCCCCGCCCTCCCGCACCAGGGCGCCGTCCGGCACGCGCCGGAACGAGCCCAGGGTGGAGAGGTAGGCGATGGCCTCCAGCACGTTGGTCTTTCCGGCACCGTTGTCACCGACGAGAACGTTGACCCCGGGATCCGGCTCGAAACGGAGCTCCGGATACGACCGGAAGTCCCGCAGCTCGAGCCAGACGAGGTGCACGGCGACCCGCTCAGAGGCGGACGGGCATCAACAGGTAGCGGAAGGATTCGTCGCCGGTCCCGTGCAGCAAGCCCGGCTTCAGGGCGTCGCTCGTCTCGAGCACGATCTCGTCGGAATCCACCGCGTTGACCCCGTCGGTGAGGTAGCGGGTGTTGAAGGCGATGACGATGTCCTCGCCCGAGTATTCCCCGGCGAGATGCTCGGTCTCCTCCCCCACCTCTTGCCGCGACACGCTGAGTTCGACCCCGCCCTGGTGCAGGCTGAGGCGAACCGGGATGTGGTCCTCGGCCACCAGCGAAGCCCGCGCCACCGCCTCCAGAAGCCCTTCCTTGGTCACCGTGAGCCGGTTGGGGTACGACTCCGGGAGGAGTTGCCGGTAGTTCGGATAGCTGCTCTCGATGACCCGGACGGTGAGCTGGCCCCGTTCGGAGGAGAACACCGCTTCCCGCTCGTCGAACGACATCGTCACCTTCGGCTGTCCGATGGTGCGCGCCAGTTCCCGCAGAGCCCGATAGGGGACCAACGTCGTCGATGGGGCCGCCACCTCGGGGAGGTCACGGACCGCGAGCCGGTACGAGTCGGTCGCCACCAGCCGCAACCCGTCCTCGTAGGCTTCGAAGAGGATCCCGGTCAGGGTCGGCCGGCCCTCATCCGTCGATGCCGCCACACCGACCTGCGCCAGTGCCTTCGCCAACAGCTCCCCGTCGACCTCGATCCCCCCGGTGGCCGTCACCTCCGGAAGTTGCGGGAAGTCGTCGACACTCATCTCGCGCAGCCGGAAACGGGGCCCATTGCCGGTGATCTCGACCTCTCCGTCAGCGGCCGTCACCGCCACCGCTCCGGCCGGGAGCTTGCGAACCGCCTCGGAGGCGAGCTTGGCGGGCACCACGGTGCGTCCTTCCTCCAGCATCTCGACGTCCAGCCTGGTCCTGATCGTGACCTCGGTGTCGGTGCCGGTCACGGTCAGCCTGCCGCCTGCCACGTGACACAGCAGACCTTGCAGGATCGGCAGGGCCGATCTGGTACCTACGGCGCGACCGGCTCGGGCGAGGACATCGGCCAGATCATCTCTCTCGGCTCTGATACGCACAGTCGTTATCCCTCTGCTCTTCTCTTTGATGTATTCCAAACAGTAGTGGTAGTAGTAGGGGGTGTGGATTGGGGAGAAGTCGCGAATGCCCTGATGGGACGACTGTTGGGTATCCACACAGGGTGGGGAAGCGAGACTGGTTGTCCCCACCGAGAACGGGCGACGGCGTGAAGGTGGGGAGAAGAGGTCACGTTCTCCTCAGGTCCTGGGACAACGAAACCACCTGCTGGTAGACGCGGGCGTCGCTCTGCATGAGGGTCTTGATCTTCTCCACCGCGTGCATCACGGTCGTGTGATCGCGGCCCCCGAACTCGGCGCCGATCTTGGGGAGGGAGAGGCCGGTGTATTCCCGGCAGAGGTACATGGCGATCTGACGGAAGCGGGCCAACGGCTGGCGCCGGCTCGGCCCGAGCAACTCGGCCTGCCGGAACCCTCCGGCCAGGGACACCCGCTCGATGATGTCGTGGGCCTCGATGGGATGGGTGCTTCCGGTTGGGGTGAGGTCGCGGAGGACCTCGCGGGCCATCTCGAGGGAGATGGTCTCGTGGGTGAGCGCGGCGTAGGCGGTGACGCGGGTGAGCGCTCCCTCCAGCTCACGGATGTTCTCGAGGACGTTCTCGGCGATGAAGGTGAGGACGTCGGGAGGCACCGGTTTGGGGGCGAACTCGGCGTTCTTGCGGAGGATGGCAAGTCGGGTCTCGACGTCGGGGGGCTGGATGTCGGTGAGGAGTCCCCACTCGAACCGGCTGCGAAGGCGATCCTGGAGCGTGGAGAGGTGCTTGGGGTGGCGGTCGGAGCTGATGACGAGCTGGCGACCGGCCTCGTAGAGGCTGTTGAAGGTGTGGAAGAACTCTTCGAGGATCTGCTCCTTGCCCTCGAAGAACTGGACGTCGTCGAGCAGGAGGACGTCCGTCGTGCGGTACCGCTCCTTGAAGGCTTCCATCCGCTTGCGCCGGATGCCGTTGATGAACTCGTTGAAAAACTGCTCCGAGGAGACGTAGCGGACGATCGACCGCGGCTCGAGCTCGCGGCGGAAGCGGCCGACCGCGTGCAGGAGGTGGGTTTTACCGAGGCCGGCGTCGGCATAGAGGAACAGGGGGTTGTAGTGGCTTCCCGGTTGCTCGGCGACGGCCATGGCGGCGGCGTGGGCGAACCGGTTGGACGGTCCCACCACGAAGTTGTCGAAGGTGTATTTGGTGGTGATCGGGTGGGCGAGGGCGTCGTCACCGGCGGTCGGGGTCGGGGCCCGGTCGGGAGACTCGTCGTGACCGTCGTCCGGGTCGGGATCCGACTCCCCTGACTCGCGGACCTGCAACACGACGGGGGTGGTGGCACCGAGGGCGGCTTCGGCGGCCTCCTGGATCGCAACGAGGTGCCGATCCCTCACCCAACGCAGGTGGAAGTCGGACGGGGCCTCGAGAACGAGGGAGCCGTTGGACACCACCGGGTGAAGGGGGGCGATCCAGGTCTTCCAGGCGACCGGACTGACCCGATCTTGGAGTTCCGCATGGAACGCATCCCAGTCGGTGGACGCAGGTTGTGGTTCGACTGATGCCATGTCTCTTGTGCCGATGGGGGTCGGGTCTGCGTATCCACACACCTATCCACAGTTGTGGAGAAGGAAGTGCAGGCGCGGCCGGGGCCGTGGATGCGTCCGTTCCTACCGGGGAAGTAGCGGGTTGTCCGCCGAGGCGCGGGCGAGTATATGGACTTGGAGACCCCCTCGGCAAGAGCGCCAAAACGCGCGGTGGCCCTCCACGGTGCCCGCTGCCCGGGAACCACCCTTCCCTTGCGGGGCAAGGCTTTCGGGGTTCTGGCGACCGCCGCGGCGGGACGACCCGACCGCGGCAAAGCAGGCTCGCGGCCCTTATTCTTTCTTTCGCGGGTGACGCGGACTTTTCGCGCCATGGCCTGGTAGTGCCCGGTCCCGGGTCCGACGATCGACGGGTGGCGGAAATGGCTTTGACAATGATCGGGCACGGTCCGTAACCTGTTTCTTCGTACCGCTACTTCCATTCCGGGTCTTCCCTTCCATGAAACGCACCTATCAACCAAACGTGCGCCGCCGCAAGCGTAAGCACGGATTCCGCTCCCGCATGCAGACGCGTGCGGGCCGTTCCCTCATCAAGCGTCGTCGTGCCAAGGGCCGGCAGCGACTCACCGCGTAGGGGGCGTCCCTATCGTCCGCTGCGCGGGCATGGTGCGTTCAATCGGGTCTACCGGACCGGTAGGCGAGTCCGCCGGGGCAACGTGATCACGGTCACGTCTCCGGAAGGCTCCGGCCTCCCCCAGGTGGGGTTCGTGGCAGGGAAACGGGTCGGGAGCGCGGTCGAGCGGAACCGGGCGAAGCGCCGGCTTCGTGAGGCGATGGCTCGGGTGCCGCTCGAGCAGGACGCGATGTACGTCGTGATCGCCGGTGCCGGCGTGACCGACGTGGAATTCGATCAGCTCGTCGGGTGGCTGCGGGACGGAGTTCTCGCCGGGTCGACCGGGTCCCACGAGGAGGAAGAGTGAACGAGAACGAGAAGCGGCGGCGGCCCTATCAGGCGTCGTGGTGGGCGCTGGGGGCGATCGGCCTGTATCGGCGGTTCGTCTCTCCCCTGCTCGGCAACCGGTGTCGCTATCACCCGACGTGCTCGGCGTACGCGGCCGAGGCGATCGAAGTCCATGGTCTCCCTGGAGGAATCTGGTTGGCGACGAAGCGGATCGGGCGGTGCCATCCGTGGCATGAGGGCGGATTCGATCCCGTCCCACCGCGGCGGGGGCAGCCCTCGTCGCGGGAGGTCGCGGCATGAACCCCTGGGACCTGTTGCTCAAGGCCCTCGGGGCGACGATGTCGTTCTTCTACGACCTCATCCCAAATTATGGGTTTGCGATCATCATGCTCACCCTGGTGGTGAGCCTGCTCCTCTTCCCACTCACGCTCAAGCAGACCCGCTCGATGAAGGCCATGCAGGAGATCCAGCCCGAGATCAAGCGGATCCAGAAGGAGTACAAGTCGGATCGGGAGGAGCTCAACAAGCAGCTCCTCGCCTTCTACAAGGAGCACAACATCAACCCGGCGGCCGGGTGTCTGCCGCTGCTGGTGCAGATGCCCATCTGGTTCGCCCTGTTCCGGGTCCTGCGGGTCGGTGAGGTCAACGGCGCCCTCAGCCACGACTACATCCCGAAGGGCGGGTTGGCGGACGCCATCATTGCCCACAAGACGAACTTCCTCGGGATGGATCTGCTCATCTCCCCGAACCTGGCGGCGAGGAACGATGGGCTGGTTCAGGCACTTCCCTATATTGTCCTCGTTGCGCTCGTGGTGGTCACCGGCCTCGTGCAGACGTGGCAGATGACGAGGCGGCGCAAGCCCCAGGACGACGGCAAGGAGCAGAGCAAGCAGGCGCAGCAGATGCAGACGGTGACGAAGTTCATGCCGCTGTTGCTCGGCGTGTTCTCGTGGGGATTCCCGACCGGCCTCGTCATCTACTTCGTCACCTCGAACCTGTTCCGCATCGGCCAGCAATCGCTCATCTTCCGCATCGACGAGGGGCGCTCCGGCGTGGGCTCGAGGGGCGGGAAAGCCGACGGGCCCCTGGCGCCGGGAGCAGCTGACGGAGATGAACAGAAACCGGCCGGGCCGTCGCCCCACGCCAGCAAGAAGCGTAAGAGGCGCAGGAGGTAGTGAGTGATGAACTGGGTGGAGGCCGTCGGTAAGACAGTTGACGAGGCCGTCTCCGAGGCCATGAAGGCCCTGGAAGTGGAATCCCGTGACCAGGTCGACGTGGAGATCCTCGAAGAGCCGAAGGCCGGCTTTCTCGGCCTCGGGGGCAAGGAAGCCCTGGTTCGGGTGACGGCCAAACCGCGGCCGAAACGCCGCCGCCGCCGGCGCACCCGCTCGAACGAGACTAAGAACAAGGACAGCTCCGAGGAACGCCGGAAGAACCAGAAGGACGACAAGGGCGGGCGAGGTCAAGGATCCGAGAAGAAGAATAGGAAGCAGCCGCGGGAACAGCGAGACGAGCGGGAGGACCGAAGCATGCCCCGCAATGGGCCGGACAAGGCGCGCAACGACAACAGAGGCGACGACGAGCAGACGGCGCCGGAGCAGAAGGCCGACATCCAGGAGCAAGCCGAGGTGGCCAAGTCCTTCGTCGAAGGCCTGATCGAGGCGTTCGGGCTCGAGGGAACCGTGGCGACCCGGATCGACGAAGACGTACTTTACATCGACATCGGCGGGGAGCAGACGGAGGCGCTGATCGGACCCCGTGGTTCAGTGATGCAATCGATCCTGGAGTTGACACGCACCGTCGTGCAGCGCAAGACCTATGGTGCACCGCGGATGCGGATAGATATCTCCGGATACGCCGAACGGCGCCGGGAAGCTCTCAACATCTACGCCCGCAAGCTGGCCGACCGGGTGGTGGCCGAGGGCGGAGAGGTGATGCTGGAGGCGATGAATCCGTCAGACCGCAAAGTGGTGCACGACGCGGTGGCGGAGATCGAAGGCGTACGGTCGTTCTCGGAAGGCGAGGACCCGTATCGTTCGGTGGTGATCGCGGCCGTCGAGGAGGAGTGACCGCGGCCGAGAAGCCTTGTGCCGTGTACCATTCGGGCGATGTTTCACGTTGAACATGACCTCCCACTCGTGGTCCGACGCGCTGCCGATTGGATCGGATATCAGTTCGATCACGACCAGGCCCAGGTGCTCTTCCGCTACGTCGACTGGCTCCGCATCGAGGCCATCCCAGCCGGAGGGCTCGGTCCCCGAGAGCCCGGGAGGCTGTGGGCCCGTCATATTGCCGATTCTCTCACCTTCGCCATCGGGGCAGCCGAGGGCACAAAGACGGGCCTGGATGTCGGGTCGGGGGTCGGCCTCCCCGGAATCCCCCTCGCCGTCCTCCTCCCCCATGTCACCTTCACGCTGCTCGACCGCTCGGGCCGCCGCTGTGACCTCCTCGGCCGGGCGATCCGGATCCTTGGCCTCGGCAACGTCGAGGTGATGCACGGCGCGGTCGTCGATGTGACCAACCCCCACGACCTGATCACGCTCCGCGCTTCCCTCACGTTGCCGGAGGCGCTGCGGGCGGTTCCCCGGGTGGTGACGCCGGGTGGTTCGGCCGTGTTCGGGCTGAGCCATCGATCGGCGGAGCGCCCGGAAGCGGTAGAAGAGGCGGTCGCGGCAGGTTGGGACCTCATCGAGATTCCGAGGGAGGTCCTTGACTCGCCGGCTCGGGTTCTTAGGATGACGGCACCACCATCAGCGGGAGGAACCGATGCCGTCGCGTGACGCGACGATTGTCGCCGTCGCCAACCAAAAAGGCGGCGTCGGCAAGTCGACGACCGCCATCAACCTGGGTGCCGCCCTCGCCTTCCAAGGAGAGCGGATCCTCTTGGTCGACCTCGACCCCCAGGGGAACACGTCGTCGGGCCTTGGGATCGACCGGACCGCCCTCGAGTACTCGATCTACGACGCGTTGATCAACGACGTGGCGATCGAAGACGTTGTAGAACCGACCTCGGTGCGGGATCTGTTCGTGCTGCCGGCCACCATCCAGCTGGCGGGAGCAGAGATCGAGCTGGTTTCGATGTTCTCACGCGAGACCCAACTGGGGCGAGCTTTGAAGCCGGCGGTGGGGGAGTACGACTTCATGCTGGTGGACTGCCCGCCGTCGCTCGGCCTGCTCACGGTCAACGGCTTGGCGGCGGCGCGCGAAGTGGTGATCCCGATCCAGTGTGAGTATTACGCCCTGGAGGGGGTAACCCAGCTGATGCGCAACATCGAACTCGTGAAACAGAATCTCAACCCTCAGCTTGAGGTTGAAGGTGTTATCCTCACGATGTTCGACGGCCGAACCACCCTCTCGTCGGATGTGGCGGAGCAGGTCCGGGAGCACTTCGGGAAGAAGACCTACCGCACCGTGATTCCGCGCACCGTGCGCCTCTCCGAGGCGCCGTCGTACGGGGAGCCGATCGAGGCCTACGACCCGATGTCCCGGGGCGCCATCGCCTACCGGGAGCTGGCCCGCGAGTTCAGGAGGCGCCATGGCCGCGCGTAAGGCAGGACTAGGTCGGGGACTCGACGCCCTGCTCCCGGTGGAACGCCCCCAACATGGCTTCACTACCCTCCCACTCGACCGCATCGCCCCCAATCCGCACCAGCCACGTACCCATTTCGACGAGGATTCCCTTACCGCCCTGGCCGATTCGATTCGTGAGGTCGGCGTGCTGCAGCCGGTCGTCGTCCGTCCCGGGCTTAATCCCGGCGACTACCTCCTCGTGGCGGGGGAGCGGCGCTGCCGGGCAGCCCGCGTCGCCGGGCTCGGTGAGGTCCCCGCCATCATCCGTGAGGAGTCCGACGACACGGCGAGCCTGACCGAGGCGCTGATCGAGAACGTGCAGCGGGAGGATCTCTCCCCGCTCGAGGAGGCGGCCGGATACCGAGACCTTTTGGAAAATTATGCCATGACCCACGAGCAGATCGCGGGTCGGGTCGGCAAGAGTCGGAGTGCGGTCACCAACACGCTGCGCCTGCTCCAGCTCCCCGCCGCCATCCAAGGTCTGCTCGGCCGAGGTGAGCTGGCGGCTGGCCACGCCCGGGCGCTGTTGGCGCTCGAGGACGACGCCTATGCGGTCCATGTCGCACGCCGTGCCGCCGCGGAGGGATGGTCGGTGCGCCAGGTGGAGGATGCGGTGCGGGCCCGGGCGGGAGACGGCGCCAAGGCGCGGCGGACCCGCCGTCCCAGGTTGCGACCGGCCGCCATCGTGGAGCTGGAGGATCGACTCGGGGAGCACCTCGGCACCAACGTGAAGATCGACTACGGAGGTCGGGGGGGCAAGGTTGTCATCCGCTTCACGTCCCTCGACGACCTGGAGCGGATCTACCGCCAGTTCTACGGTTGAACGGCCGCGGCGAGGACCCGCCCCGGCCGTTCACGGGCTCGGGACGCTCCGTTCGGTCGCGGCGAGCAGATCGATGAGCCCCTGGGCGATCCGTCCTGCCACCTGATCGCCCATCGGCTCGGTGGCCACCAGGATCGCCGGTGACCGTGTGTTCTTCAACATCGGAACGGCCCGACCGTGGGTGGGGAGGCCGAGGCAGCGGGCCACGGAGGAGGCGATCGCCGCCCCCGCCTCCGAGCGGCTGTGTGCCGAGGCGAAGTAGTAGACGGCGGGCTCGCCGTCGTGCGGCAGGCAGAGGGAAACGATCAGGTCGATCCCGAGACGATTGGCCCGCACGGCGCGGACCCGCTGGGTGGGAGTGGTGTCGGCGCTCCGTGACAGCACCGGGATGCCTCCCAGATCTTGGATGATCCTGGAGAGGGTGAGCGACGCCTGCCACGTCGCACCCGCCTCGTCCTCGTCGCGACAGTAGGCGTCGACATAGATGCGCAATCCGGCGACGGTGGGGGGGAGGTTCTCCAGCCAGACGTGGTCTCGCACCACCTCCCGGCCCGCCTTCTCGGTCGCCCGACTCATGAGCTCGAGCTCTGCCGCAAAGTCGTGGCCGACGATCCCGTCCTCTCCCATGCGCCGGTTCGACTGGAACTCGAGCACGGCCCGCAGCGTGTCGGGGCCGAAGATGCCGTCCACCTTGCGAGCGTCGAAGCCGAGGGCGTTGAGCCGGCGCTGCAAATCGGCGACGTCGTCGCCCCGCATCATCGGGATCCGGTGGTAGAGCTGGCGTTGCCCGAGGCGATAGCCGGCCGCGACCAGGGCTCTCCAGGTGTCGGTGCCGACGATGCCGTCCACCGCCAGGGCCCTGGCCTCCTGGAAGGCGCGCACCGCCGTCTCGGTCCCGGGGCCAAAACTTCCCCGCTCATCGGGTTCGGGGTGGAACCCGAGGGCGCGCAACCGATCCTGGATATCCCGGATCGGCTCTCCCTCGTCACCGGTTCGGTAGAGCCTCACGGCTCCATGCTCTCACATAAACTCGGCGAGGTCCGCTTCGAGCTGGTGCTTCGACCGGGCGCCGATGAGACGCTTCTTCTCCACGCCGTCGGCGAACACGATCATGGTGGGGATGCTCATGACCTCGTGGGCCATCGCCGCCTGCTGGTTCTCGTCGACGTTGAGCTTGGCGACGATCAGCTTGCCGGGATTGGCGCCGGCGATCTCGTCGAGCGGCCGTTCCATCAGCCTGCAGGGGGCACACCACTCCGCCCAGAAGTCGACGAGGACCGGGGTGGACCCGGAGATCATCTCAGGCAGGGTGGCGTCGGTGGCGACGACGGTGTTGTTTCCCATGAGTCCGACCCGGTGCCGGGTCTTCACCTCCTAATGGCGTCATGTCCGTTTGACGATGCCTCACGTGGTGGCGATGCGATCAACCACCGTTGCGGGGCGGCGCATTTCCGTTCAGGCCTCCTGGGATTCGAGCCAGCGCTGGGCATCGAGCGCGGCCCGGCATCCCATGCCGGCCGCGGTGATCGCCTGGCGATACACCGAGTCGGCGACGTCGCCGCTGGCGAACACCCCGGGAACCGAGGTCATCATGTCGTCGTGGAGCACGATGTAGCCCTTGGCGTCGAGCTCGATCTGGCCGCGGAAGATGCCGGTGTTGGGATCGTGGCCGATGGCGACGAACATGCCGTCCACCCCCAGCACGGACTCGTCGCCCGTCTTCACGTTGCGAATCCGCACCCCGGTCACCTCGCCGTCGCCCAGCACCTCCTCGACCACGCTGTCCCACACGACCTCGATCTTGGGGTTCTCGACCGCCCGCCGGACCATGATCTCCGACGCCCGGAACTCGTCGCGGCGGTGGATGATCGTGACCTTGCTGGCGAAGCGGGTGAGGAACAGCGCCTCTTCCATGGCACTGTCACCGCCGCCGACGACGGCCAGCTCCTTGTCGCGGAAGAAGAAGCCGTCACAGGTGGCGCAAGCCGACACCCCGTGGCCCCGCAGCCGTTCCTCGCCGGGGATGCCGAGCCAGCGGGCCGAAGCCCCGGTCGAGATGATCACGGTCTCCCCCTCGTACTCGTCGTCTTCCGACCAGACCCGGAACGGATGCCCGGAGAGGTCCGCCTTGGTGACGTCGGCGGCGATGAGCCGGGCGCCGAATCGCTCCGCCTGCTTGCGGAGCTGGTCCATCAGCTCCGGACCCAGGATCCCGTCGGGGAATCCCGGGTAGTTCTCCACGTCGGTGGTGAGCATGAGCTGCCCACCCCGCTCGAAGCCTTCGATCACGACGGGCTCAAGGCCGCCGCGGGCGGCGTAGATCGCCGCGGTGAGGCCTGCCGGCCCCGAGCCGACGATGAGCACCTTCTCGGCCATGTTCAGTCCTCTTTCGGAGTGTCGATCGTTCGTCTGCTCAGCAGTAACAGTCCGACGAGAACGAATAATCCACCGAGGAGGACGTACGCCCACTCCACACCGATGAGCTCGCCGAGGAGTCGGAACAAGCCGACGATGAGGAAGACGATGACGATCACGCCGAGGACGGCGACGACCATCCCCGCCGCGGTCCATCTGATCCAGCGGGCGATACGGTCGACGGTCATCGCCCGGATCCGGGTGGCGGTGGTCTCCAGCAGATCGGCGATCTTGGCAGGGAAGTCTTCCATCATGGGCCCGAGGTTAGTCTCCCGGCGCCCTCACCCCCCAGACCGCTTCAGGGGGAGCGGTCGACGACCGTGCACGACGGCACGAGGTGGCTCAGGACCACGGTGTCGTTGACGTCGGCGGGTACGTAGGCGACCACCACGATCTCCCCTTCGCTTGTGACGGCGCCGGTGACGACGAAGGCGTCGACGGTGTCGGGGAGCTCGGCGAGGCCGGCGTCGACGCAGGTGTCGGGGCGATCGTATGCCTCGGCGGGAGCCTCCCCCAGGATCGGTGGGGGCGCCCCGTCGTCTTCGAACTCCCTGGTGACCTTGGTCGAATCTCCCCCGGCCGCGATCACCGCCTCCCGTATCACGTCGAGGTCGGGCGCATTCGCGGCATACAGGTTGCTGCGGGTGGGCTGCTCGGGAGAGGCTCCGTCGCCGAGGCCGGCGGCAGCGATGGTGGTGGCGTCGGCCGCGTCGTTCTCCCCGGCGACGGCCTGGGGTTGCATGGTCTCGTCCTGGGCCTGGTCCCTCGACGCGAGTGCCACACTGTCGGCCTCGTCGGACCCGAAGAAGGAGAGGCGGGGAGCGACGGCGAGGACCCCGATCAGCACCACGGCGGCGCCTACGAGCACGGTGAGGCGGGACGGGCGGCGGCTCCCCGCCGCACGGGGCGCCGGGGACGGGGCGAGGCCGAGCCGGCGATGCAGAGTCTGGTGGAGGTCGGCGGACTCGGCGGCGGTGAGGTAGGCCCGTGGCGCGCCTTGGAGGGCTTCGAGGGCGATCCGCTGGGTCCCTAACTCGGTCGAGCACGCCTCGCACTCCGCCATGTGGGCTTCGACGGCACGGGCGCGGGACGCCTCCAGGGACCCGTCGAGGAGGGCGAGGATCGTATCGGGGTCGTTCTCGTGCATCGTCATTCGTCCTTTGGATGCTCGGGGACGGCGCGCAGGTTCCCGAGGCGCTCCGCCAGCTGGCGCCTGCCGCGGAAGACGCGCGACTTCACCGTGCCAACCGGGACGCCGAGCAGCTCGGCCGCCGTCTCCAGGGCGAGGCCCTCGAGATCGACGAGGACCACCGCGGCCCGGAACTCGGCCGCCACCGCCTGCAGCGCCACCTCGATGTCGGGACGCAGCTCGACGGCGGTGAACTGGTCGTCGCTGGAGACGTCGACCGGGTCGAGGTTCTCGGGCAGGGGATCGGCCTGGCGGCGCCGGCTCCGCCGCAGGTGGTCGTAGCAGGCATTGACCGCCACCCGGTACAGCCAGGTGCTGAAGGCTGCCTGGGCCTGGTAGCGGTCGACCTTGCGGAACACCGTGAGGAAGGTCTCCTGGGTGGCATCGAGGGCCTGGTCCCGGTCGCGCAGCATGCGGAGGCAGATGCCGAAGACACGGTCCTCGTGGGCGCGCATCAGCTCATCGAAGGCGCCCACGTCTCCGCCGAGGTAGCGTTTGATCAGGTCGATGTCGGCAGCGGCCCGATGGGTCATCGCAGCTCGATTGTGGTCGGGTGCCGGGTGTCTGTCACGAATGGAACACCACCTCGGAGACCTGGGCGAAGTACTCGCCGTCGCCTTGTTCCGGGAGGTCGGTGAGCCACAGCAGCCACACCCCGTCTTGGCGGGAGGGGAGCTGGAGCTGGACGGGGCCGCCGAGGGCGGTTCCCGAACCGACCTCCTCCCAGGCGTCGAAGTCGCCCGGGACCTGATCGGCCCACGCCACCGTGAAACGGGTGCCCGTCGAGAGGTGGAGTTCGACCGATGCGGGGTCCCCGTCGACGGTGAAGACGAGTCCCACCCCGGGCTTGTTGAGCCGGGCCAGCGGGTCGAAGTAGCGCTCGGTGCGCCACGAGGTCTCGAGGTCGCCGTCGAGCACGTTCGGCACCTCGGAGTCCCGTTCCGTCCGGTCCCCGAACGGGTCGTAGACGGACGCCGACGCCCCGAGCGATCCGGCCGGGATCGTGCCAGGCTGGGTCGTCGTGGTGCCGGATGCCGCCGTGGTGGTCGTCGTGGCCGCCGGGGGGGTGGCGGGGAACAGGAACGGGGAGTCGGGGTCGACGTCGATGGCGAGACCGGCGGCGGCGATCAGCGCCGCCGACAGCAACAGCACAGTCGCCGGCACCAGCCAGCGCCACGACCAGCCGCCTCGGGGCTCGGGAGGCGGCACGTAGGGAGTCGCTCGCAGGGCAGCCGCCAGCCCGGCGGCATCGAGGATGTCCGCCTCGGCGTCGGAGAGGGCCCGGTCGACCGACGCCGGGAGCCCTTCGACCACCTGGGACGGGTTGAGGCCCTGCTGGTCGGACCCCGTGAGTGCGAGCCGCAACGCCCGTGCCAGCGAGGCCGTGTCGTCGCCCGGGGCCAGCGAGCGGCGGGGTCGCCCGAAAGCCCCGAGCTTGGCGGGGTGGGCGGCGGAGAAGAGGATGGCGCCCGAGTCGATCGCCCCGTGAGTGGCCCCGGCGGCATGGAGGGCGGCGAGCCCGTCGGCGAGCCCGGCGGCGTTGGGGAGGAACTCCGAGACGGGCAGCGTCTCCGACGCCCGCAGGCGGTCCGCCACCGAGACGCCCCCGTTCCACTCGAGCGCCGAGTAGGCGCCACCCCCAGGGGACTTCGCCACGGCGTATACCCCGGCGAGGTGAAGATGCTGGACGCCGGCGGCGACCCGGATCGACGCCACGAACTCCTCGACCCGGCGGTCGGGGGCCGCCGCGTTCAGGACCCGCAGCAGGACCGGCCGGTCGAGTGTCCCGTCGGTGGCGAGCCATTCCTCGACGTCGCCGTCGCGCCCCAGCCACACCTGGGTCTGGTAGCGGTCGGGGAGCTGTGGAGCCATCGTTCCTCCGGCCGATGGGATGGGTGGCGGACGCCCGACGGGGATCGGTCCCCCGCCGCGCCGCCTGCCGCGAGCCTAACGGAGCATCGGGACGAGGCGGTGCTCAGGGAACGTTGCGGAGCAGGGCGAGCGGCTCGGGCAGGAGCTCGAAGCCCTCGGATTCGTAGAGGGCGATGGCGCCCTCGTTGTCGTACTGGGTGTTGAGGAGCATGACGCGGGCGCCGGCGTCCCGGGCCTTACGGGCGGCGACCCGCACCAGGGAGCGGCCCATTCCCTTGCCCTGCCACTCGGGGGCGACGGCCACCCGTTGCAGGTAGGAGACCGCGGTGCCGAATCCGACGATGGCGAAGCCGGCGGGGAGGCCGTCCCGGTCCCGGATGATGAGTACGGTCGAACGGGTGGTGGCCTCGATCGCCTCCTGGAGCCCGAGGGCGTCGAAACGCCAGAACGGGGAGAAGGCGGCGACGTCGATGGCGAGCAGGAGCTCCAAGGGAGTGTCGTTGGCTTCCACGACGAGGTGGTCGGGGGCGGGGGCGTGCCGGTCGAGGGAGAGCCGCATGAGGGCGAGGTCCATGAAGGTCACGTACCCGGCGCTGCGCCACATGCGGCGGGCGCTGGCGGGGAGGGGCGGCGAGAGCGCCGCGGGGGCGCCGAGCTGATGGAGGAGCTCGGTGGCAGCCTCCAGGAAGGGGGCACCACCCCGCACCAGCCGGATCGTGGCGTCGGGCTGGGTGTCGTTCCAGGGGCGTGCCTCGGCCCGTGCCCAGCCGCGACGGACCGTGATCGGTCCGGGCCATTGGCCTCGGTGGCTCACCTTGACGGGTGTTTCTGCAAGCGCCATTCGAGACTTCCTGGCAGGGTGACGGTCGAGTGGCGCGGCATACGTTACCGTTGCTCCCGAGCACCAAAATCGACGTGGGATGATGGAGCCATGCGCGTTGCGTTGGTGACGCACCAGAGTGCCCTCGAGCACGACACCGGGTTCGGTCATCCCGAGCGGCCGGCGCGCATCCCTGCCGTGATCGCGGGTGTGCACGGCTCGAGCCTCGAAGTGGTGGAGGTGGAGGCGCCGGAAGCGGAGTTCGCAGCCATCGGGCTGGTCCACGAGCGTGCCTACATCAACGAGATCCACGACTTCTGCCTCGCCGGCGGGGGGATGCTCGACGTCGACACCGTCGCCAGTCGGGGGAGCTGGGAGGCGGCGGTGCGCGCCGCCGGGGCCGGCGGCGCCGCGGTCGAGACGTTGCGGCAGGGCGGCGCCGATGTCGGGTTCGTGGCGATGCGCCCTCCGGGACACCACGCCCTGGCGCGGCGGGCGATGGGCTTCTGTATCTTCAACAACATCGCGATCACGGCCCGGGGCCTGGCCCTGCGGGGGGAGAAGGTGGCGATCGTCGACTGGGACGTTCACCACGGCAACGGTACCCAGCAGACGTTTCTCCGTGATCCGGCGGTGCTCTACATCTCACTCCACGAGTTCCCGGCGTACCCGGGGACCGGATGGGTCGAGGAGGTGGGGGAGGAGCCGGCCCAAGGGCGAACGGTCAACTTCGCCTGGCCGCCGGGGTGCGACGGCGGGCCCTACCGCTGGGCGTTCGTCAACGTGATCATCCCCATCCTGGACCAGTTCCAGCCCGACTGGATCCTGGTGTCGGCAGGCTACGACGGGCACCGCAACGACCCGCTGGCGGAGATCAAGCTCGACGAGGCGGACTACGCCTTCATGGCGGGAGGCCTCCGTGGCCGGGTTCCCGCCGCCCGCACGATCATGTTCCTGGAGGGGGGATACGACCTGGCGGCCCTGACGTCATCGGTGGCGGCGACGCTCGACGGGTTCGCCGATCCTCCGGAGCTGGAGAGCCCGATCCCGGGCACCGGATCGGGCTGGGACATGGCCCGGACTGTGGCATGGGCAATGGTTCCATTCTGGGACCTCAAGGACCTGCCGCAGTGAACCGATACCACTTCGCGTAGTACAGGGCGACACTCTAAGTGGCGGCCTCAGTTGTCGGTCATCTCGGGAGGAAACCGTGTCCACACCCCTGCCAACTCTCGAAGAGCTGCTCACGAAGCTGAATGAGGTGCGTGGGTCTGATCTCCATCTCAAGGTCGGCTCCCCTCCGGCGTACCGAATCGACGGGTCGCTCCACCTCTCCGATCTGGCGACTGTGACCCCGCAGAACACCGAGACATGGGCCGAGCAACTGCTCCCCGAGCGGGCCAAGGACGAGTTCAAACGCCACAACGAGGCGGATTTCGCCTTCGGCCTCGCCAGTCTGGGCCGGTACCGGGTGAACATCTACCGGCAGCGCGGCTCGATCAACATCGTGGTGCGAGCGGTGAGCCCGGCCAGCCAGGAGATCACCGAGCTGGGGCTCCCCGAGGCGGTCGAACGCCTCTGTAACGATCAACGAGGACTCGCGCTCGTTACGGGACCGACGGGATCGGGGAAGAGCACCACCCTCGGCGCCATGATCGACCGCATCAACTCGAACCGGCGCGCCAACATCATCACCCTCGAGGACCCGATCGAGATCCTCCACGCCGACAAGCTGTCGATCGTGAGCCAGCGCGAGGTCGGAGTCGACACCGAGTCCTTCTCCGAGGGGCTCCGCCGAGTACTGCGCCAGGACCCCGACGTGATCTTCATCGGCGAGATGCGGGACAACGAGACAGTGGAGGCGGCCCTCCGTGCCGCCGAGACCGGCCATCTGGTGCTGTCGACCCTCCACACCAACGACGCCACCGAGACGGTGAATCGCATCGTGGATTACTTCCCGCCGCACCAGCAACACCAGATCCGGCTCATGCTCGCCTCCACCCTCACCGGCGTGATCAGCCAGCGGCTCGTTCCCCGGGCCGACGGCAACGGGCGGGTGCCGGCCGTCGAGTTGCTGATCAACACCGAGCGGGTGTTCGAGCGGATCGCCGACCCGGCCCGCACCCACACCCTGGAGGAGGTGATGGCGGACGGGGAGTACTACGGGATGCAGACCTTCGACCAGGCGCTGCTGCACCTCTTCTCGGCAGGCACGGTGTCGTTCCAGGACGCCCTCGCCCACTCCTCGCACCCCACCGATTTTCGACTGGCCGCACAGAGTTTGGGACTCCGTTCAGCGTAGCTGGCGTCCCGACAACCAGGCACTGGACCTGGGACCCGGATGAAGCCTATTGGCAGGGTGGACCGGTTCCCAGGTCCAGCGTCCTGGAGCTCCCCACCTCGAACCTGGGCTACGCTGCCGCCTGATGCCCGAGTTCACCTGCCGCCAATGCGGCGCGACCTTCACCCTCTCCGATCAGGTGCTCGCCCGCTACCCGGGTTGGACCCCGGCGCGGTGTCGCGCCTGCCGTGACCAGGGCGCCCCGGGCGGGCAGGCAGCGGGCGCACGGCGCCGGCGTCGGGGCGAGCAGGCCACGACCGTGGAGGTGCTCGCCACCTACCAGGGCGGTCCCGACAGCGGAGTGTTCACCGACGGCAGCGCCGTCCCCAATCCGGGCCCGGGCGGCTGGGGAGCGGTGTATGTCGTCGAAGGCGAGATCGTCGCCGAACGGCACGGGCACGAGGCGGACACCACCAACAACCGGATGGAGCTGACGGCCCTCATCGAGGCGGCGGCGCTGGTGCCGCCGGGAACGCCGGCCACGGTCTACTCCGACTCCCGTCTCGCGGTGCGCACCGTCACCGAATGGGCGCCCGGGTGGGAGCGGCGGGGGTGGAAGCGGAAATCCGGTCCGGTGGAGAACCTCGACCTCGTCAAGCGGTCCTTCACGGTGTACCGCGGCCGCCCCGAGCTGCGACTGGAATGGATCGCGGCCCATGCGGGACACCGCTGGAACGAGTATGCCGACGCTCTCGCCGGGCGGTGGCGCCACGAGGGCTGAGCCGGTCGCGGCGTCGGCCCGGCCCGCGACACGAGCCGGGGCGCCGTGCCGGGTAACCTCCTGACCATGATCCCACCTCGGCTGGAGCCGCTCTTCGCCGCGGGTGCCCCTGCCCGCGAGCTGGCGCAGCGCTTCGCCGCCGCCGGGAAGTCCCTCTACCTGGTCGGAGGCAGCGTCCGTGACGCCCTCCTCGGTCGTGACATCGAGGATCTCGACTACGCCACCGACGCCCTCCCCCCTGAGATCCGGAGCATCGTGGCGGAGTGGGCCGACGACCTCTACCTGCTCGGGGAGGAGTACGGCACCGTCGGCGCGGTGCACCGCGGCGCGGTGCACGAGATCACGACGTTCCGCAGCGACCTGTACCGGGAGGAGAGCCGAAAGCCCCGGGTCGAGTTCGCCGACGACCTCGAGACCGACCTCTCCCGGCGCGACTTCACCATCAACGCCCTCGCCATCAAGGTCCCGGCCGACGACGCCGTCACGCCCGAGATGCTCGATCCGTTCGAGGGCCTGGCGGATCTGGCGGCGCGGGTGCTGCGCACCCCGCTCGAGCCGGAAGTCTCCTTCGGGGACGATCCGCTGCGCATGCTGCGACTCTTCCGCTTCGTTTCCACCCTCGGCTTCGCCCCGGACCGGGCCGCGATCGATTCGGTGCGGGCGATGCGGGGCCGTCTCTCCATCGTCTCCGCCGAGCGGATCCGGGGTGAGTTCGACAAGCTGCTGGTGGGCGGCCACGTCGGCCCGGCCCTGTGGGGGCTAGTCGACACCGGTCTCGCCGCCGAGTTCCTTCCCGAGCTGCCGGAGCTGGCGGTGGCCCAGGATCCGGTGCACCGCCACAAGGATGTCCTGGCGCACACGATCGCGGTGGTGGAGAAGACCTCGCCCCTCCTCGACCTGCGCCTCGCCGCCCTGTTCCACGACACCGGCAAGCCGGAGACGCGGCTGGTGGACGGCTCCGGGGTCTCGTTCCATCACCACGAGGTGGTGGGGGCCCGCATGGCGCGGGAGCGGATGCGCGCCCTGCGCTACCCCAAGCAGCGGATCGCCGACGTCTCGCAGCTCGTGTTCCTACACATGCGCCCCCACACCTACAAGATGGGGTGGACCGACTCGGCGGTGCGGCGCTACGTGCGCGACGCGGGCGCTCTGCTTCCCCTCCTCAACGAGCTGGTGCGCTGCGACGTCACCACCCGCAACGCCAAACGGGCCCGGGCCATCGGGCGCCGCATCGACGAGTTGGAGGAGCGTATCGACGAGCTACGCACCCGCGAGGAGCTGGAGGCGATGCGGCCGCCGATCGACGGCCATCAGGTCATGGAGCACCTCGGGATCGGGCCCGGGCCGCTGGTGGGGGAAGTGATGGGGATGCTCTACGAGCGCCGCATCGAGGAGGGGCCGTATTCGGAGGAGGAGGCCTTCCATCTCGTCGACGACTGGTGGTCGCAGCGCGGCGCCGGCGGCGGCGCCGGGTAGCGCGGACCGGCTCCTCAGTCGTCGTCGTCGCTGTGGCGCGGGGTGGTGCCCCAATCCGTCATGGCGATGCCGCCGAGGGCGCCGAGGCCGAGGACCCCGATGAAGGACAGCAGGAAGCCGATGTGGAGCCCGGCTTCGTTGGCGAAGGCGTAGAGCACGAGCAGCGAGAGAACTGCGGCGGCCACGATCACGGGGACCCCGCCGGATCGCTGGTGGTGGCGCGAGGCGAGGTAGACGCCGATGACGGCCGCCACCGCGGCGACGCCCCCCACCACCCGGGCGAGCGGGAAGGTGGAGTCACCGATGAGGTGGAACGGCCCCCACCCGAGCAGGGCGCCGACGCCGAGAAGCATGGCGGAGCCGAGCAGCGGCCACACCAGGATCGGACGCAGCGTGGTGTCGTCGCGGTAGCCGGCGGCCGAACGCTGCCGTAGATCGTCGAAGCGACTCGACAGGGAGTCCGCGGTCGGGAACGGCCGCCGACCCCGGCGGCCGGCGGCGGGCTTGATCCGGCGGGGGCCCGATTCGGCGGGCTCGTCCCGGAGCGTGCCCGATTCGGCGGGCTCGTCCCGGTGAGGCTCGAAGGCGGGGATCCCGACGGCGGCGGCGAAACCCTCGGGGTCGGTCACGTCGAGGATGAGGTCCTCACCGTCGGCGCGAAGCCGGAACCCCTCCGCCGAGGCGTCGATCTCGATCTCCTGACGGGCCCAGTCGCCGATCTGGGCGGGGCCGGACCTGACGACGAGGTGCTCGTCGTCGATCATCACCTCGGCGGTCACCGCGATGGTGGGGTCGCCGGCGAGCCGCAGGCTCCCGGTGAACTCGGGCATGACAGTCCCCTCAGATCGGCTGACAGATGTGCATCGGGTCGCCACGGGCGAGGCTTGAGTCCGCCGTCGTCACCGGGGTGCTCGCTCCGCGACGCCGTCGCAGGACACTCTGCCGCAGAGAAGCGTTTGATGCCAATCCTTTCAAGGTCCCGTGTCGCCGTCCGGGGTGTCGTCGCCGGGGGGCGCGTCGCCGGGGGGAGGGCCGTCGGGGGGCAGCCGGTTACGGCGCTCCACCCAGCGCACCCCCACCAGGACGATCACGATGGGGAGCAGGAAGAGCAGCGCCTCGTCCCACCCGTACTGATGGGCGAGCAGGAACGGGATCGAGTGCATCTCAGCCCGCCAGGATGAGGAGGCCGAGCGAGGTCAGGGTCACCATGAGGGCCAGCATGGCGTACTGGCTCCGCACTCCCCCCTCGGGACCGAAGTCGGCGAGCGCCCGGTCGTGGGCCAACACGACCCCGGCGACGTGGCCGGAGACGATCGTGGCGACTTGGACGTACCACACGACCCGAGGGGACAGGAAGGCCACCGGCCGCCAGCCGGCGGTTCCCAGCAGGTCCCACCCCCGCCCCAACGGGTCGCTGAGGGAGGAGAAGGCGAGCTGCCCCTCGAACAGCACCAGGGTGAAATAGTGGGCGACGGCGTAGGCGAGGGCGATGGGGACGAGGGTGTGGGCGAAGCGGGCCGCGATCTCCCAGCCGCCGAGCTCGGAGCGGGCGAGCCGGCCGGCGATCAGGGCGGCCGCCAGGTAGACGGCGCCGATCACGGCCACGGTTGCCAGCAGGGCGAGGGTGGCGAACCAGGTCTCGCGGCGCCGATCCCCCGTCAGCTCGATCCACCATTCGGTCCCGGACATGCCGTCGTAGCTGACGGTGCCGATCATGGCGATCACGAAGGCGGTGAGCCCGGGGCGCACCGCGAGGTGGGGGAGAGCCCGCAGCCAGCCCCGGTGGACCGGGATGTCGGCGGGGAGGTCATCGCCGAGCGGGAACCCGAAGGGGGCGATCGACGACAGCAGGCCGGTGTAGTTCTCGAAGACACCGCCGGAGGCGAGACCGGACGACGGCCCGAGCCACCACGCCATGGCGAGCACGGCGAGGGTGTAGCCGACTGCCGCCACCGCCAGCGTGGCCGGCTCGGCCCCGTGGCGGGACACGAGCTCGAGCCAGGTGAAGGCGACGAAGCCGACCGTGGCCGGCCACACCCCGAGACGGGCCGCGAGCTCGGTCCGCTCCGGGCGGTCGCGCCCGATCCAGCCGGCCAAGGTGTGCCACGGGCTCAGCCAGCGCCAGAAGTTGCCGAGGACGCTGCCGAGGAAGGGAACGACGAGCCAGAGGCCGATCCAGACCACGATCGGCGCCAGGTTGCGGTCCGACTCTCCTCCGTCGAAGCGCCCGGCCAGGATCGTGACCCCAAAGAGGACGAGGCCGATCCAGCCGAGGGTGATGCGCACCGCCCGCCACGGGCCGCGGAGCGGACGTTGCCGCGGGAGGTCTTGGAGGCGGGGTTCCGGCCACAGGGCGGCGAGCCCGACGAAGGAGGCGACGACGGCGATGGCGGCCCCGACCACGAAGTAGCTGAGGGGTACCGGCAGGTCGGCCCGGCCTCCGATGCCGTGGGCGAGGGCGGGGGTGGCGTCGGCGACGAGGACGACTGCGGTGGCGACCGGAATCGTGACGATCCGGCGCAGTCGGGCCGGCACGGTCAGCGGACCTCGATCTCCAGCAGCGTGAACCCCTCGTCTTCCAACTCGACCTCGAAGATCCCCGGGGTGTCGGCGACGAACTCGAGCAGGGCGGCGGTGTCGGGACCGACGTCGGCCTTGATGTCGTAGCCGTGGAGGTGAACCTTGTCGACGAGGTCCGAGGTGACGAGCAGCTGCACCAGGGTCCCCACCGCCACCTCGGGACGGGTGGGCCCTTCGACGTCGCCGTTGACGTACGAGACGCTGATGGTGACCGGAACCGCCCCGACCGTGGTGGTGGTCGTGGGCGGCGGGGCGGTGGTGCTGGTGGTCCCCGCTACCGTGCTGGTGGTCGTGCCGGCGTCGCTCGTGGTGGTGGCGGCGAGGGTGGTGGGGGGCAGGGTGGTCTCGGCTGCCGGTTCGGCCCCGCTGCAGGCGGTGAGGGTGAGAACGGCAAATGCCAGGAAGGCGAGGAACGGGAGGCGTGTTGGCATGGGCGCGAGCCTACCCCGTCCCGGGGAGCACCCGACGCGTCGGCAGTCGCCGACCATCTTGACCTTTATACACATATGCGTATACTCACGGCTTCGTCTCGCAGGAGTCACCCGTGGCGCACCGCATCGGCATCTTCGGCGCCTCCGGCTACGCCGGGGGCGAGCTCGTCCGCCTCGTCGACGCCCACCCCGCGATGGAGCTGGCCTACCTGGGGGCCCACTCCAAGGCGGGGACCACCCTCGGCGAGGTCCATCCCCACCTCGGCGGTGGCGACCGTCCCCTCGGCGCCCTCGACCCCGACGCCGCCGGGGATCTCGATCTGGTGTTCCTGGCGCTTCCCCACGGCGCCTCCGCCGAGCCGGCGCTCGCCCTGCTGGCGCGGGAGGTGCGGGTGGCGGACCTGGGGAGTGACTTCCGGCTCGATTCCACGGCACGCTACGAGGAGGCCTACGGCGCACCCCATCCCCACCCCGCGGAGCTGGGGAGGTGGCCCTACGGGATTCCCGAGCTGTTCGGCTCCGCGATCGCCGGATCGGATCGGGTCGCGGTGCCCGGCTGCTACCCGACCTCGGCGATCCTGGCGCTGGCGCCGTTGGTGGCCGCCGGGCTCGTCGAGCCGACCGGGATCGTGGTGGACGCCAAGTCGGGAGTCTCCGGCGCCGGCCGATCCGCCAAGCCGGGGCTGATGTTCGGCGCCGTCGACGAGGGGGTGACCGCCTACAACGTGCTCACCCATCGCCACCGACCCGAGATCGAGCAAGCCCTCGGCGCCGTCGGGGACACGACGGTCGAGGTGGTCTTCACGCCTCATCTGGTGCCGATGCAGCGCGGCATCCTCGCCACCTGTTACGCCACGGCCCGTCCCGGAGCCGACCAGGCGTCGGTGGTCGCCACCCTGGAGGCGGCCTACGCCGCCAGCCCGCTGGTGACGGTGACGGCGGGCCCGCCCGTCACCCGGTGGGTGGTGGGGTCGAACCGCTGCCTGCTCTCGGCCCACGTCGACGACCGCACCGGGACCGTGATCGTGCTGGCGGCGATCGACAACCTGTTGAAGGGCGCCGCCGGGCAGGCGGTGCAATGCGCCAATCTGATGCTGGGGCTCGGCGAGCTCGACGGGATCCCCACCGAGGGGTGGATGCCATGAGCGTGACGGGACCTGCCGGATTCCGGGCCGCCGGCGTTGCCTGCGGCATCAAGGAGCGGGGCGTGCTCGACCTCGCCCTGGTGGCCGCCGCCGAGCCGGTCCCGGCCGCCGCCGTGTTCACCGTCAACCGGGCGGCGGCGGCGCCGGTGCGCCTCAGTCGCGAACATCTCGCCGCCGGCCGGGGGGTGCGGGGCGTGCTCCTCAACTCGGGATGCGCCAACGCCGGAACCGGAGCGGCCGGATCCGCCGCGGCGCGGGCCTCGGCGGCCGCGGCCGCCGGCCACCTCGGCGGGAACGCCACCGAGGTGCTCGTCGCCTCGACCGGCCCGATCGGCCCCCAGCTCCCCTTCGACCTCGTACTCGACGGAATCGGGCACGCCGTCGCCGCCCTGGCGTCCTCCCCCGAGGCGGGGAGGGCCGCGGCCGAGGCGATCATGACCACCGACACGGTCCCCAAGGAGGCGTTCCTGGCGGCGCCGGCCGGGTACGCCGTCGGCGGGATGGCGAAGGGGGCGGGGATGATCCGCCCCGACATGGCGACGATGCTCGCCGTCCTCACCACCGACGCCGCGGTGCCGGCCCCCCTGCTCGACACCGCGCTCCGGGTCGCGGTGGACGAGACGTTCCACGCCCTCGACATCGACGGCTGCGCCTCCACCAACGACACCGTCGTCGTGCTGGCGTCGGGGAAATCGGGGGTGACCCCGACCCTGCAGGGCCTGGCCGAATCGCTGACCACGGTGGCCGCCGACCTGGCCCGCCAGCTCGCCGCCGACGCCGAAGGCGCCGACCGGGTGGTCACCATCGACGTCACCGGCGCCGCCGACGCCGCCACTGCCCGCAACGCCGGCCGCGCCATCGCCGACTCGGCCCTGGTGCGGGCATCGTTCTACGGGGGCGATCCCAACTGGGGGAGGCTGCTCGGCGCCCTCGGAGCCTCCGGCATCGACTTCGACCCCGCCGCGGTGAGTATCGCCTACCAGGGCATCGTGGTCGCCACCGGCGGGTCCGGCGCCGCCCACGACGAGCGGGCCCTGCTGGAGCGGCTGGGGGAGGGGGACTTCACGGTGGAGGTGACGATCGGCGACGGCCCGGGGGCGGGGCGGGTGCTGACGACGGACCTCACCCCGGCCTACGTCCGCCTCAACGGGGAGCGATCCTGATGGCCCTGGGACACGGCACCCCCCATCCCGCCAAGCCCCGCATCGCCAAGACGATGGGCAAGGCGCGCATCTTCTCGGAGGCGATGCCCTTCATCAAAGCGTTCCGTGACACCACGGTGGTCATCAAGTACGGGGGCTCCGCCATGGTGGACGAGGAGCTTCGCAGCACCTTCGCCGACGACGTGGCGATGCTGCACTACGTCGGCATCAAGCCGGTGATCGTGCACGGGGGCGGTCCCCACATCTCGCGGGCGATGGGGCAGCGCGGGATCGAGCCGCAGTGGGTCGACGGGCTGCGCATCACCGACGCCGAGACCATCCGGGTGGTGCAGAGCACCCTGGCCGGGGAGATCAACCCCGACATCGTGCGCCTGGTGAACGCCCACGGGGCGGTCGCCACCGGTGTCAACGGCCTCGACGCCAACCTCTTCATCGCCCGCGCCAAGGACGAGCGCCTCGGCTACGTCGGGGAGGTGACGGAGGTGAACCCGGGGCTGATCCTCAGCCTCCAGGAGCAGGGGTACGTCCCGGTGGTGGCCCCGCTGGCGCGAGGCGAGGACGGGGAGGTGTACAACCTCAACGCCGACACCGCCGCCGGCGCCCTCGCCGCCGCCCTGGGGGCGGCCAAGCTCGTCTACCTCACCGACGTCGAAGGGCTCTACCGGGACCTGGGCGACGAGGAGTCGCTCATCGCCCGCATCGTGGTTGCCGACCTGGAGCGGCTCATCGCCTCGGATTCGGTCTCGGCCGGGATGCTCCCCAAGCTGGAGGCGTGCATGGCGGCGGCGCGGGGCGGGGTGGAGCGCACCCACATCCTCGACGGCCGCATGCAGCATGCCCTGCTGCTGGAGATCTTCACCCCGGAGGGCATCGGCACCATGATCACGATGGAACCGGTGCCGTGAGCCCGCTGACCGCTACCCGCCGCCGGCTGCTACGCCGCCTCCTCACCGAACGCACCGTGACCAGCCAACGGCAGCTGGTGACGCTGCTGGCGAAGGAGGGGCACGCGGTGACCCAGGCGACCGTGTCGCGCGACCTCGACATGCTCGGTGCGGTCAAGGTGGCGGAGCCGGGGCGCCGCCCCTGCTACGAGATCCCGACCGATCCGGTGGTGGTGACCGAGGCGGAGCGGACCCTGAGCCGGGCCCTGGCCGACTTCGTCGACTCGATCGACGTCTCCCTCAACGTGGTCGTCGTGCACACTCCGCCCGGGGCGGCGCATCTGGTGGCGGGTTCGATCGATCGGGCAGGCGTCGACGGGGTGCTGGGCACGGTGGCCGGCGACGACACCCTGGTGGTGGTGGCGGACGAGGCCGTGGGTGGAGCAGCCCTGGCGGAAGAACTCGAACGAATAGGAGCGGGCTGATGAGCGACATCCGGAAGGTGGTGCTGGCCTACAGCGGCGGCCTCGACACCTCTGTGATCCTGAAGTGGATCCAAGAGGAGTACGGGGCCGAGGTGGTCGCCTACACCGCCGACGTGGGCCAGGGGGACGAGGTGGCGGAGGCGCGGGCCAAGGCGCTCGCCACCGGGGCGGTCGAGGCCATCACCGAGGACCTGCGCGAGGAGTTCGTGCGTGACTTCGTGTTCCCGGCGGTACGGGCCAACGCCATCTACGAGGGCTACTACCTATTGGGAACGTCGCTGGCCCGCCCCCTCATCGGGAAGGGCCTGGTGCGGGCCGCCGAAGCGACCGGGGCCGACGCCATCGCTCACGGGGCGACCGGCAAGGGCAACGACCAGGTGCGCTTCGAGCTGGCCGCCTTCGGACTCAAGCCGGACATCAAGGTGATCGCCCCCTGGCGGGAATGGGACCTCAAGGGCCGGAAAGACCTCGTCGCCTACGCCGAGCGCCACGGGATCCCGGTTCCGGTGACGGCGCAGAAGCCTTACTCCACCGATGCCAACCTGCTCCACATCTCCTATGAGGGCGGGATCCTGGAGGATCCCTGGGCCGGACCGCCCTCCGACATGTTCGCCATGACGGTGAATCCGGAGGACGCCCCCGACGAGCCGGAGATCGTCACCGTGGGATTCCACCAGGGGTCGCCGGTGACGGTGAACGGGGAGGAACTGGGGCCGGTGGCGTTGCTGGCGACCCTGAACGAGAAGGGGGGCCGCCATGGGGTGGGGCGGGTCGACATCGTCGAGAACCGCTTCGTCGGCATGAAGAGCCGGGGGGTGTACGAGACGCCGGGCGGCACCGTCCTCTACCACGCCCACCGGGCCGTCGAGTCACTGACCCTCGATCGCGAGGTCGCCCACCTGAGGGACGAGCTGGTGTCCCGTTACGCCGAGATGGTCTACAACGGGTTCTGGTACTCGCCGGAGCGGGAGGCGCTGCAGGCATTCATGGACAACGTGCAGCAGCGAGTCAACGGCGAGGCTCGCATCAAGCTGTACAAGGGCCAGGCGATCGTGGAGGGCCGCCGCTCCGACAGCGACGCCCTCTACGACGAGGCGGTCGCCACCTTCGAGGCCGACGACGTCTACCACCAGGGCGACGCCACTGGCTTCATCCGGCTCCAGTCGCTCCGGCTCCGCACCTTCGCCGAAAAGCGGATGGGAGAGGGCGAATGATCCTGCCTCCCACCCCCACCTGCACCCAACCCCGGGTTGGGGAGCAGGGTCTTCCCGTATGCCAGCCCACGGTTGGGGCCGGGGACGGGGAGGCGGCGCCATGACGATGTGGGGCGGCCGCTTCGGCGAGGGCCCGGACGGGGCGCTGTGGCGTCTTACCGTCGACCCGGCGGACCGCCGGCTGCTGCCCGACGACGTGGCAGGGTCGTTGGCGCACGTTGCCATGCTCGGCGAGGTCGGCCTGCTCACCGCAGACGAGACGGCGACGATCCGGGAGGGCCTCGAGGTGATCCAGGCCGAGGCCGATGCCGGGGAGTTCGTCTGGCTCGACGGCGACGAGGACGTCCACAGCGCGGTGGAGCGCCGCCTTGGCGATCTGATCGGCGAGGTCGCCGGCAAGCTCCACACGGGCCGTTCCCGCAACGACCAGGTCTGCCTCGACCTGCGCCTGTACCTGCGGCGGGCGGCCCGTGAACGGGTCGACCAGCTCGCGGCCGCCGTCACGGTGCTGGCCGCCCTCGCCGAAGAGGTGGGGGAGACGGTGGTTCCCTCCTACACCCACCTGCAGCAGGCGCAGGCGGTGCCGCTGGCGCATCACCTGCTGGCTCACGGATGGATGCTGCTGCGCGATCGGCAGCGGTTCCGGGACCTCATGCCTCGGCTCGACGTGTCCCCGTTGGGCGCCGGCGCCTCCGGGGGGAGCCGCCTGCCGCTCGACCCGGCCGCGGTCGGCGCCACGCTCGGATTCGGTGCCGTCTTCGAGAACTCGCTCGACGCGGTGGCGTCGCGGGATTTTGTCAGCGAGTACGCCTTCTGCTGTGCCCAAGCGATGGTGCACCTCTCCCGCCTCGGCGAGGAGTACGTGCTGTGGAGCAGCGAAGAGTTCGGCTGGGTGACCCTCTCCGATCGCTACACGACAGGCTCGTCGGCCCTGCCGCACAAGAAGAATCCCGACATCGCCGAGCTCACCCGGGGCAAGGCGGCAACCGTGATCGCCGACCTCGCCGGGGTACTGGCCCTCCAGAAGGGCCTGCCGCTCTCCTACAACCGCGACCTGCAGGAGGACAAGCGCGCCGTCTTCCACGCCGACGACTCACTCGCCTTGGCGTTGACGGCGATGACCGGGATGGTGGAGTCGACCGAGTTCCACCCCCCGCCGCCCCCGGCGCTGGTGACCGCTCTCGACCTCGCCGAGGTGCTGGTGGAGCGGGGGGTCCCGTTCCGCGAAGCGCATCGGGCGGTGGGCCGCCTCGTCGCCACCGTGACCGGGTCGGGTCGCCGCTTCGAAGAGACGACCGCCGGGGACCTGGAGGCGGCCCACCGCCAGCTCGTCCCCGCCGATCTCGACCTGCTCGATCCGGCGGCGTCGGTGGCGTCCCGGGTCAGTCCTGGCGGCGGATCGTATGCGTCGGTACAGGTTCAGCTCGGGCGGATCCGGGCCCAGCTCGCCGGCTGAGCCGGCTCCGCTAGGGGGGTGCCGTCGACCATGCGGGCCGGCGCCTTGCGCCACGACCGCTTGCGCCGCCAGAAGAGGTAGGCGCTCGCTCCGAGGGGGATCGGCAGGGCGTAGGTGATGAACCGGAACACCAGCACCGCCGCCACGATCTGGGCCCGCACCGAGGCGTCGACGCCGATCGAGAGGGCGGCGGCGTATCCCAGCTCGACGACCCCGAGACCGCCGGGGGTGATGGGGAGGGCCGAGATGAGCCGCACGAAGGCGAAGGCCGCCAGGACGCGGATCCAGCTCACCTCGGTCTCGGCGACCCCGACATGGCGCAGGGCGACCAGCAGTACCAGGTAGAGCGAGATGTGGCTGACGAGGGTGGCGACGGTGAGCCCGATCCAGTGGTCCTTCAGGAGGTGGCGGGTGTCGGTGCGGAAGCGGCGGGCCGCCTCGCCCCAGGCCCTTACGGGCGGCTTCCGCAGCAGCTTCCGCATCGCCGAGACGATCCGTCCCAGGAACTCGCCGATGCGCTCCGCCAGCCGCTCCGATCGCAACATGAGCCCGAACATCACCACGGCGGCAACCAGCAGCGCCATCCCGACGAATGCGGCGGTGACCAGTGCGGCGCTGACGTCGCCGAACACGACGAGGAGGCCGAGCGCCACCACCGGCATCCCCAGCTTCACGAAGTTGTTCCAGACCCCCGAGACGAGGGCGGAGAGCGCAAACGCCTGGGCGCCGAATCCCCACGACGAGTACATCGCGTAGGTGACGCCGACCCCGAGCGCCCCGCCGCCAGGGAGGGTGTTGGAGATGGCGGTGGAGGCCTGGTTGGCGACGGCGGCCTGGCCGATGGTGAGGCCGGGCAGCGCCGACACGAGGACGAACCAGTAGGTGGCGAGGTTCCAGATGCCGACCGAGATCAGGGTCGCCAGCTCGAGCCAGGTCATGGAGCGGATGGTCGCCCAGACATCCTGATAGGAGGCGAGCCGGGGTAGGACCCCGATGAAGATGGCAGCGACGACGGCGAGCGAGATCGTTCCCTGGAGCAGGCGGCGAAGACGCGAGCGTCTTCCTGCCTGCGAGCCTCCCGCTCCGGTAGTCACTGCATCCCCTCCTGTCGGGCGTGACAAGCGACGACGCCCTCGTAAGCTGCGAGTCTATTTCGGCCTCCCCAGCCTGTGCCAGACCCGGCGGATGGGAGGGAATGGCCGCCGAGGAAGGTGTGACCATCCGTGGTGCGGGCGCCCACCGCCGCCGAATACGACCCGTTGGCGTCGCTGAAGGTCGGAACGACCCTGGCCGCCGTGCTCGGCGCGCTCTCCGCGGTCATCCTGGTGGTGATGGCGCTCCCGGGAGGGGCGGGAGGCGCTGACGGGGGTCGACGAGGTCTGGCTCCGCTGGATGACGAACGTGCGGTGGACGCCCCTGGTGTGGGTGTCCCACGTCCTCGACGTCGTGGGGGCCGGTCTGGTGCTGTGGCCGCTGCGGATTCTGGTGACGGCATGGCTCGCCTGGCGACGCCGGAAACGGGCGCTGGCCCTCTGGATCTCCGCCGCCGTGGTGTCCGAGGCCGCCATCGGCCTGCTCAAGGCCGCCTACGGGCGGGCCCGACCCCCCGACCCGCTGGTGCCGATCTCCGGGTTCTCGTTCCCGTCGGGCCACACCATGGCCGCCACGGTGATCGTCATCGCCCTCGTCTTCGTGTTCATCCCGCCGGGCCTTGAGCGTCGCCGCTGGGAGATCGGAGCCGGCGTGTTCGCCGTCTGCATGGGGATGAGCCGCACCCTGCTCGGGGCACACTGGCTCTCCGATGCCGTGGCGGGCACCGTCATCGGCATGGCGGTGACGATCGGGGCCGCCGCCGCCGTGCAGTGGTGGACGGCCCGTCCGCCATCGTCCTTGCCGCCGGATCCCATCCCGGTCGATGAGGCCGTCGGGAGCCTGGCCCGGGAGTGACGTATCGCGGCCGGGTTGTCGCGCTCCCGACCACGCGCAACAATCTGGCCCGATATCCGGGGGCAGGCCGATGAGCGTCGTCGAGACGAAACCAACCCAATTCTCTCGAGGAGATCAAGCTGGGGCCCCGTGTCGCCTCGGCGCTGGCGGGAATCGGTGAGCGGCGCGAGATCAAGGTCGCCGGCTTCCGGTTGGTGGGTCGGCGGCGCCGGCCCTCGGGCACCTCACCCCCGCTGCCGCATCCTCTCTACACCAGCGGCAGGGCGGAACGGGCGGCAGCGTCACGAAGCCCCGGCGTCGTTCCCGAGGAAGCTTCGTTCATCTCTGAGCCCTCTTCGACGTCGCCATCGTGGTCGAATCGGCGCCAACTTGCCAACCGGACCCTGTCCTGGCCGGGCCGCTCAGAGTCCCTCGTCGCTCGGCATGGGCGTGGCGCCTCCGATGCGGGGCCGGTGGGCGGCGACAGCGTTTCCCCCGTCGACCATGAGCTCCTCCGCTGCTTCCTCGAATGAAGCCCTCGCAGCCGCGGCCTATGCCATCGGTCGGCCCCGACCGAGGCGGCCCGATCGGCCGGTCCGGGGCTCCGGCTCAGTCGTCGTCTTCACCCTGCTGGTAGAGATGCTCGAGGCTGTCGCCGTAGCGTTTCAGGACCTCGCGGCGGATCACTTTGAGGGAGGGGGTGAGCATGCCGTTGTCGGTCGTGAAGTCCTCGCCGACGAGGGTGAACTTCTTGATGCGTTCGTAGGGGCGGATCTCCCCCGAAAGGGATTCCATCTCTCGGCGGATGAGCTCCTCGACTCGTGGGTCGGCCAGCAGGTTGTCGATGGCGGTGTCGATGCCCTGCAGCTGGGCCCACTTCGAGAGAACCTCGAAGTTGGGGACCACCAGCCCGACGTTGTACGGCCGGTTGGCCCCGTACACCATCATGTTGGTGATGTAGGGGGAGAGCCGGAGCCGCTCCTCGATCGGGGTCGGCACGACGTACTTGCCGTTCTCGAGCTTGTACTGCTCCTTGACCCGCCCCGTGACGGAGAGGTACCCGTCCTCGTCGAGGCGTCCGATGTCCCCGGTGCGGAACCCGCCGTCGGGGGTGAACACCGCGGCGTCTTCGTCCGGGAGGTTGTGGTAGCCCTTCATGACGCAGTGTCCGTGGACGATGATCTCCCCGTCGTGGGGGTCGCCGGTGGGGACGGTGTCGATGCTGATCCGGATTCCCGGCAGTGGCCGTCCCACCGTTCCCATCTTGCGGAACCCGGGCCAGTTGGCGGTGGCCACCGGTGAGGTCTCGGTGAGGCCGTAGCCCTCGTAGACGGTGACGCCGAGGTAGTCGATGAACTGTGCCACCTCGAGAGCGAGGGCGGCGCCGCCGCTGAAGGCGTACTTGAGGCGACCCCCGAACCGCTCCCGCACCTTGGCGAAGACGAGACGATCGAAGAGCGGGTGCAGCAGGTCGCCGACCAGGCTCCGCTTCCCTCTCGCCGTGGCGTCGCGGCGGCGCTTCTCATTGGCGAGGGCGGCGTCGAAGATCGTCTTCTTGATGCCGCCCTCCTCGGCCATCAGCAGGTGGAGGCCGTCGTAGATGCGGTTGAAGATCCGGGGCACGCTGATGAGCACGGTCGGCTCCACCTCGGCCAGGTTGTCGGTGAGCTTGGCGACCGATTCGGCGAGGGCGATGGAGAAGCCGATGCCGAGCGCGGTGTGGAGCTCCACGGTCTGGCCGAAGGAATGGGCCCACGGCAGGAAGGCGAGGGATCGGTCCTCGGGGACGAGCGGGAACACCTCGACGAGGGCGCTGACGTTGTTGGCGAGGTTGGCGTGGGTGAGCAGCACCCCTTTGGGCTTGCCGGTGGTGCCGGAGGTGTAGATGAATCCGGCGATGTCCCCGGGCGCGATGTCGGGGATGGCGTACGGGTTGTCGGCGCCGCGGGCCTGGAGCGCGGCGAGCGAGTCGCGGCCGGTGCCGTCGAGGACCACGATGTGCTCGAGGTCGGGGAGTTCGTCGCGGAACGCAGAGACGGCGTCGCGGAGATCCGCATCGGCGACGCATACCACCTTGGCGCCGCAGTCGCGCATGATGTAGCGCCATTCGCGTTCCAGCTGCGACTCGTACATGGGGACGACCGCGGCGCCGAGGCCGTAGGCGCCGTAGGCGGCGACGGCCCATCCCACCGAGTTGTCGGAGATGATGGCGACTCGATCGCCCCGCTGAACACCGAGGAGGGCGAGGCCGGCGCGGGCCCGGTCCACCTCACCCGCGAAGTCGCCGAACGTCATCCAATGCCACGTCCCGTCGCGTTTGGTTCCAAGGAAAGGCTGATCCCGGTGTGTCTCCACACCGTCCTGGTAGACCTCCATCAGCGTCGAGAACTTCGGCATGAAATCAGCCATCGCATCCTCCGCGTGGGCGTTCCGGGACCCCACGGTACACGTTCGGGCCGCGCCGCTCCTGGGAGAAGAGCTTCGGGTCGGCCGGGGTGGCTCCTCCCCGGCTGCGATCGCCGCTACTCGTCCGATCCGGTCTCGGCGACCCGCCGCAACAGCCGGGGTCCGTCCAGGGTGGCGACGTAGGGCAGCACGTCGTCGACGTTGTCCAGCACGTAGTCGGTGAGCTGGTCGCACACCACTTCGTGCAGCGCTTCCCGGGTCCACGGTTTGGCGATGTAGTGGTCGAGATCGGCCTCGTTGATGGCCCGGATCGTGTCCTCCTGACCCGCCTGTCCGGTGAGGAGCACCTTGCGAATGGGGTGGGTGGTCGGGTCCTGGTGGAGCTCGATCAGGAAGTCGGTGCCCTGGGTGTCGGGGAGCAAATGGTCGGCGAGGATCAGCGCCACCTCGTCGCCCCGCGCCACGATCGAGGCGAGGACGTTGCGGGCGTCGCTGACGTCCTCGGCGAGCTCGACGACGAAGGTCGGTTCGAAGGCTTCGAGGTCGCGGGCGATCGCCTCCCGTACCTCGGGCTCGTCCTCGATGCACAGGATGACGAGTTGGTTCACACATGACCTCCGTTGTGCTCGGCGGGGGGGTGCGGGGTCCCGAGGGGGCGGTCCACCGGGAGACGGACCGTGAAGGTAGTCTTCCCGGGCACCGACTCGGCTCGGATCGTCCCCCCGTGGCGGACGATGATGTCCTTGACGATCTGCAGGCCGAGCCCGAGCCCGAACTCCACCCGCCCTGACTTGGTGGTGAAGGTGGCTTCGAAGATCTTCGACAGGTCGCTGCGGGGGATGCCCATGCCGTTGTCGGTGATGGTCACCTCGATCTCGTTGGGGTCCGGGGAGGTGACCGCGACCCGCAGCACCGGGTTGTCCCGCATCGCCTGGATGGCGTTGGTGATGAGGTTGGTCCACACCTGGTTGAGGTCGCCGGGGGATCCGCTGATGGCGGGGATGTCGTCGGCGTACTCCCGTTCGACGGTGACGTTGCGGAGGTCGTGGCCGAGCAGCAGCAGGGTCTCCTCGATCCCTTCGCGGACGTCGAAGGCGTCGACCCGCTCGTGGCCGCTGCGAGCGTAGGAGCGGAGGCTGCCGACGAGGCGGACGATGCGGGCGGCGGCGGCGTCGATGCTGCGCAGCGAGGAGCCGATACGGTGGTAGCGCTCGAGCCGGTCGAGCTGGGCGGCGGGGTCGGCGACACCGGCGAAGGCGGCCTGGTAGGCGTCGACGGTGTCGACGCCGATCCTGACCAGCCTGCGGGCAGCGGCGTCGTCGCCGATGGCGGCGCCGAGGCTCTCCCGCCGCTGCCGCTCGACCCGGGTCGAGAGGGGCTCGGTCTCCCGGGCGACGCGCAGGGCTTCGGCGAGTTGTTCCCCGTCGGACAGGTCGGCGGCGAGGGAGGCGACGTCCTCCCCCAGGAAGTCGGTGGCGCGGCTGATGGCGGCGGCCGGATTGTTGAGCTCGTGGCCGACGCCGGCGGCGAGCTGGCCGAGGGTGGCCAGCTTCTCGGATTCGACGAGCCGGGAGCGGGCCCGGCCGAGCCGGTCGAGGGCGTCGGCGAGCTCGTCCCGTTCCTGAACCAGGTCGTGGGCGAGGCTGTCGACCTGGAGCCGCATCTCGACGCTGCGCAGGTTGCGGCGGGCCATGGAGCGCAGCAGCACGGTGACGAAGTGCACCGCCAGGGTGGGGCTGGTCTGGAGGGCGGTGTCGAGCTGCTCCAAGGTGAGGGTGATGAACGTCGTCTCCTCGATGGCGACGACGTTGAAGAAGGCAGTGGGGTCGTTCCCGGCGACGGCGTTGAGCCCGATGATGCGTCCCGCGGTGCGGGAGTGAAAGCCGATGACCCGGTCGTCGACGTCGAGGGTGAGGCGGACCCGTCCCGCCACCACGATGTGGATGCCGTCGACCCGCTCGCCGGCTCGGAGGATGATGGTGCCGGCGGGCACGGTGCGGCGGGGCGGGGTGTCGAGGGCCCGATCGATCTCGGTGATCATGAGGTGCTCGACGTCGTCGTCGGAGAGGGCCCGGTCGTCGAGGAAGGAGCGTTGCAGGCGGCGCAGCCGGCGGTCGACTTCGCGGCGCTGCTCCTCGGCTTCCACGAAGGCGTGCGACAACACGTCGACGTCGACGACCTCGGTCACCTCGTCCACCTCTTCCGGCGCTTCCTCGACGAAGAACTCGGTCACCAGCCGGTACACCATGGCCCGCAGCTGGCTCTCGCCCCACGGCTTGGCCAAGGTGGCGTCGAGGGCGCGGCTCCGCACGACCCGATCGAGGCCCTCTTCCTCGTGCCGGTCGGCCATGAGCACCTTGCGTGCCGCTCGCAGCGGCTCCTGCTCGTTGCCGGTGATGAGGAGGTCGACCCCGGAGCCGTCGCCGACGGTCTGGTCGACGATGACGAGGGGGATCTTCTTGCCCTCGAGGGCGGCTTGCTCGGCCCGGGCGAGAAGGTCGGCGCCGGTGACGACCGCGATCACGGTGAAGGCTCCTTCGGCGATGGCCTCCAAGTCCTCTGCGAGGCGGGCGAGCACTTCGGGGTCGTCGTCGGCGATGAGAACCACCGCCTGGCCCGTCGGGTCGGCCCGAGTCATCAGGTCACCCCCATGGCCGACCACAGCAGCGGGGAGATCGCGAGGAACAGCACCAGTCCGATGACGGCGACGATGGCGCCCATGGCCGCCATGTCCTTCGTCTTGACCATTCCGGAGGAGTAGGCGATGGCGTTGGGCGGCGTCGAAATGGGGAGCGCCATGGCGAGTGACGCCCCGATGGCGATGATGAAACCGACCATCAGGGGATCGACGTCGACCGCGCCGCTGACGGTGAGGCTGATGCCGATCGGGACGAGCAGGTTGGCGGCGGCGCTGTTGGAGATGACGGTGGACAGGCTGAGGGCGACCAGGGCGAGGGCGGCGGTCACCAGCGCCGGGCCGATCGATTCCCAGGAGACGAGGCCGATGAGCCAGGTGTCGAGGCCCGAGGAGGAGACCCCGAGCCCGAGGGCGATGCCGCCGGCGACGAGCCAGAGCACGTGCCACTGGATGGACTGCAGGTCCCGGGCGGAGAAGACCTGGGTGCCGAGCAGCACCACCACGGGCAGGAAGCCGACGACGTTGGAGCTGACCCCGTGGAGCGCCTCGGTGAGCCACAACAGGACGGTGACGACGAAGGTGGCGTAGAAGATGATGGCGGGGCGCGATTTGTCGAAGGTCTCGTCGATCTGGACGTCGATGGCGCGGGTGTCGGAACGGAAGAGCCGACCCAACGCCAGCCAGGCGAGCAGCAGCAGCACGAGGGCGGCGGGTACCGCCATCAGCATCCACTTACCGAAGCTCACCCGGATCCCGGCGGAGGCGAGCTGGCCGATGGCGATGGCGTTGGGTGGGGTCCCGACCGGGGTGCCGATGCCGCCGATGTTTGCCGCGATCGGGATGGCGAGCACGAACCCGACGCGGAGGCGGTCCTCGGCGGCGAGGCCGACGACCACCGGCAGCACCACCGCCATCATCGTGGCGGTGGTGGCGGTGTTGGACATGAACATGGAGAAGCCGGCGGTGATGAGCATGAGTCCGAGCATGATCTTGCGGGGCGAGGTCCCGAAGGGGCGGAGCAGCACCCGCGCCATGGCGCGGTCGAGCCGGAACTTCGACGCTCCCTCGGCCAGGAAAAATCCGCCGAGGAACAGCATGAGCACGGGGTGGGCGAGGGTGGCGAAGTAGGAGCTGTAGGGCAGCGGGGTGAAGTCGGCGGGGAGGCCGACGAGTGCCTCGTTGCTCACCATCAGGATCTCGAGGGCGATGATGAGGGCGGCGGTGGCGTGGAGGGGGATGGCTTCGGTCACCCAGAGCACGACTGCCATCAGGAAGATGGCGAAGACGCGGTGGCCGGCCTGGGAGAGGCCGTCGAAGTGGAACACGAACGGGATCGCCAATGCGACGAGCGCCGCTCCGAGTCCGATGGTGCGGGTGGTGAATCTCACAGGAAGACGCCGGCGGCGGCGTTGGGTGATCGTCATGGCTCCTCGAAGTGTCATCGAGAAGAGGCAGCAGCGTCGCGAGCGTCACAGCTTAGGGCCGGCTCCGGGCGGCCCGAATTCGACAGGGCACGAGAAGCGTGCGACGCCCGTCACCGGGGGGCGCGGGGGATGGCGGCCGAGAGCATAGGAGGCGTCGTCCCGCCGCCGGACGTGTCGGTACCGGTGGCAACGGAGCCGGGGCCATGGCTGGACGACGGCGTGTCGGCGGGCCGCGGGGGCGGCCATGGCTGCCATCCCGGGAGGGGCCCGGTAGGAGCACTCCGCCGGGACCCGGATCCGGTCAGGCGGCCGAGGGCAACGCCACCGGGGCGCACACCTCGCAGGCCGGGTCGGGGCAACGCGTCACGACGGTGAAGTCGATGCCGGCGGCCGTCAACAGGCGCTCGAGGTCGTGGGAAGAGGGCAAGCTCTTGGCTTCCATGATCCGCACCGTATCGGCCGGGTGTGACAGGAAGCCCGGGCCCGGGCGACCGGTCAGCCCGCCAGCGGCACTACGTACCGGAACGCCACCGCGTAGTGGAGGGCAGAGGCGGCCACCACGAAGACGTGGAACAGCTCGTGGGAGGAGAACACCCGGGGCCACAGCTTGGGCCAGCCCGTCACCAGGAACACCATCCCGACGGTGTACAGGATTCCACCCAAACCTATCAGCACCACGGCGAGCACGCCGGCGCGCTGGGCGAGCGGAATCATGATCGGTGCCGAGATCCAGCCGAGTGTCACCATCAGGGCGATGGAGAGGGCGTTGCGGTCGGCGTTCTTCGAGGCGATCTTGTGGATGATGCCGGTGGCGGCAATGGCCCACACCACCGCCAGGGCGCTCCAGCGCCAACCGCCGTCGAGCACGATGACGGCGATCGGGGTGTACGAGGTTGCGATCAGCACGAAGATCATCGAGTGGTCGGCCCGGCGCATCCGTCGCTTCCAGACTTCCTGCCACGGGATCGAGTGGTACAAGGAACTCGTCGTGTAGAGGGCGAGCATGCCGAGCCCAAAGACGAGGACGGCGATGCGGGCAGGCCACGTCTCCGCTCGAGCCATGAGGACCACGGTTCCGACGACGGCGGCCACCGCGGCCGAACCGTGAAGGAAACCGCGCACGGGATTCTGCATCTTGCCGAGCGGAATTCGAGAGACGTCCACGAAGAGCAGCGTACCGCGATCGAGATTCTGGGAGAAGCGTTCATGTCGAACGCTCTCTCGATCCGGGGTGGCGGAAACGATGTCTCGTGGCGCGGCCGTGCCGGCACGGACCCGACTCAGCGGCGCCGCGCCGCTCCGAGCGGTGATGACCGCCGGGTATCAGCTCCCGCGGGTCAATCCCGCCCGCCGGAGCACCGCGGCGGGGACTCCCGCCTCACGCCACGCCGCATAGGTGATGCTCTTTCGCGCCGAATAGCTCTGGACGGTGGCGACGAACCCTTGCTCCAACGCCGCGTTGTCGGCGACGTTCTCGGCCCGGGCCAGCGCCTCTTCCGCCTCGAGCTTCTTCTGCACGAGATCGACTCGCTTCAGGGGATCCTGCTCCGCGGCCACCTGGTCGCCGAGTCGCGCCAGGCGCTCCCGCAACGTCTCGACGGTGACCGGGCGGCCCGGCTTGCGCCTCGCGAGACTCTCGAGATAGGCCTTGATGGTGCGCGCTTCGCGTCGTCCCTGCGCGAGAGCGGCCTTGTGCTCCTTGGACATCGCCATGAAATGAACCTCCGGGGACAGGCGTGTTCGGCACCATCCTTGCAGGTCACACGGCCGAATGTGGTGTTCTGGCCCGGGCACGGTGCCTCCCGCCGACCCGGAAACCTCTTGTGCCGCACCGGATACCGCCGCCATGCTGGAGCCGATGCATCCCGACGTCTCTCTCCGTTCCGCCACCGGCGCCGATCTGCCGTTCCTCACCCTCATGCTGGTGGAGGCCGTCAACTGGGCCCCGAGTCGCGCCATCCCGTTGGCGGCGGTGCTGGGGGAGCCGTCCCTCGCCCACTATGTCGCCGGCTGGCCGGGCCCGGAGGAGATCGGCGTCGTCGCCACCGAGGCGGACCGACCGCTCGGGGCCGCCTGGCTCCGCTTCTTCGACGAGGCCGATCCCGGGTTCGGGTTCGTTGCCGCCGAAACTCCCGAGCTGAGCCTGGCGGTGACCGCCCCGTGGCGCCGGCGCGGGGTGGGACGGGCCCTGCTGCGGGACCTCGCCGCCCGGGCCCGGCGGGCCGGCATCACCGCCGTCAGCCTCAGCGTGGAGCGGGCCAATCCCGCTTCCCTCCTTTACCGGGCGGAGGGATTCGTCGTCGTCGGGAACGACGGCGACGCCGACATCATGGTGCAGCGGCTCGACTGAATCGAGCCGCGGGCGGTCGTCGAGGTACCGCGCGGGCCCGTGACCAAAATGCCCGAGGAGGCTGCGCGCCGGGTGTAGCCGTCCCGCGCGGAGTAGTTTTCCAGGTGAGCCCGCCTTGGGTTGTCCCGGCACCTGGGGGAGAGATGGCGAACGAAGAAGGAACCGTGCACCACCCCGCTGCGGAGGGTCCGCCCCCGCGGGATCTGGAGGAGGCGACCGCCCGCATCGATGCTCTGGAGGCAGAGCTCCAGGAGGTGCTGTTCAACAACGGGGTCCTACGCCTCCAGCTCGACATGCTGGCCTCGACTGACATCGTCACCGGCCTCCCGAATGCCAACGGGCTCCTCGAGGTGCTGGAGAAGGCGGTCGCCCGCCATGCCCGATCCGGTGAGACATTCGCCGTCATGTTCGTCGGCATCTCCGCCCTGGAACGGGTCGCCGAGCGCTTCGGGAAGGAAGGCCTCGAAGACGCCCTGCGCCACGCCGGAGCGCTGGTGGGGGCATGCCTGCGCCGGCTCGACACCGTCGGACGGATCGACGAGGAGGGGCTGCTGGCGGTGATGCCGATGCTCGAGGAGCGTGGGGTGCCGGCGGTGATCGCCCGCATCGAGCACATCCTGGAGACGGTGCCGATGGTGTTCGACGACGAAGACGCGATCCGTCTCGTGCCGTCGTTCGCCGTCGTGATCAGCGGCCCGGCGGCGTCGATCGATCCCCCGGCGATGATGCGGGAGCTGGTGGCCGCCCGCCAGGCTGCGGTACCGGGGACGGCGGTGGTGATCCACTCCGGGGCGTCGTGGGACGCATCGGATGGCAAGCTCCCGTAGCCTCGCGGATGCCTTCCGGCTGGTCACCGCGGCCGGTCCTAATGCGAAGCCTCCAATAGAGTATGAGGGTGCGGACGCTCGAAGACCTCGTCAAGAAGCCTCTCTACCGCCTCTACGAGGCGCGCCTCCTCTCCCGGCTGGATCGCGGCAAGTTGCCGCGTCACATCGGAGTGATCCACGACGGGCACCGCCGCTACGCCCGGGCCGAAGGACTCCCCGACTACGCCGCCAGCTACCGGGTCGGTATGGACAAGGTCGTCGAGTTCCTGGGCTGGACCGACGAGTTGGGGATCGAGGCGGTGACCTGCTGGCTGCTGTCGACCGAGAACCTGGCGCGGCCCCGTGAGGAGCTGGAGCCCTACTACGACGTGCTGTGCGAGCTGTTTGCGGAGATCCCGTCGTCGGTGTTCTGCCACGACGTCGCCGTGCGCTTGATCGGGAGCCTGGATCTGCTCCCGCCCCGCCTCGCCGAGGCGGCCAAGGCGCTGGAGGACGCTTGTCCCACCGGGCGGCGGCGGGTCACCATCGCCCTCGCTTACGGAGGCCGGCAGGAGATCGTCGATGCCGCCCGTGACTTGGTGAACCGGCTCGCCCGATCGGGGGTCCCGGCCGATGAGATGGCGGATTACATCGACGCCGACAGCCTGGCGGCCCATCTCTACACCACCGGCCTCCCCGATCCGGATCTCGTGATCCGCACCAGCGGCGAGGCGCGCCTGTCGGGGTTCCTGCTGTGGCAGGCGGCCTACGCCGAGTACTCGTTCGTGGACGTGCACTGGCCGGCCTTTCGCCGGGTCGACTTCCTGCGGGCCCTACGGGACTTCACCCGCCGGGAGCGCCGTTACGGCCGGTAGCCGCTCCTGCCGGCGAAACACCCTCTCCCCCAACCGTGCTGGAGGCCGGGGCGCCGTCTTGCCGTGCCGTTCCCCCCTTGTCGAAGGGAGACCTGGCGAGGTGCCAGCAGAGCTGGCGGAGTTCGCCGAGGGGGTGCGAGGTCGGGCGGCTGCGGGTGACCCTCCCGGCCGCAGCGGCCGGAGGTGCCGGGGCTGCGAGGAGCTCTTCCCTGCCCGGATCGTCCATCTTCGGTGGGCTCTGCGCCGCCCTCCTACGGCGGGGGAACCTTCCCCTTCGCAAGGGGAGGGTGGGCAGGAGGGTCGAGGGGCGGGGAAGCCGAGATACACCAACAGCCGCCTTAGCGGCGGCTGCCGGTGTGAGTACGGAAGGAGAAGGAGTTTCCCTACTACCGAGATCATCGGCCGCGGGAGCTGGAAGCTTGAGCCCGTTCCGACCCCGGATGAACCAAAGGCCGCCATCTGGCGGCCTTTGGTTCGGGCTTAGACGGGAGGTAGGAAGGCATCCTGTCTGAGTTACGCTATCGGCGACCGGGCGCCGAAACTTGAGAGGGATTTTGGATATTTCCGAAGAAATCCGCGGCGCGCTCATCGCCCATCTCGTCTCCCGTGCACTGCGCACCGACGGTCCCTTCACGCTCAGCTCGGGAGAGGTGTCAGACTGGTACCTCGATGGCAGGCAGACCACCTACGACGGTGAGGGCGGGCGGCTGGTGGGCCGCTGCGTGCTCACCGTGCTCGACGAGGATGTCACCGCGGTGGGCGGGATGACGATGGGAGCCGATCCCGTCGCCGTCGCCACCGCGGTCCTGGCCGATCGTCCCCTCAAGGCCTTCTCGATCCGCAAGCAGGTCAAGGGACACGGCGCTGGCGGACGGCTGGTGGGCCCGATCGGTCCGGGAGACCGGGTGGCGGTGGTGGAGGACACGGTGACAACCGGCGGCGCCATGGTGGAAGCGGTCGAAGTGCTCCGTGCCGCCGGCATCGACGTAGCCCAGGCCATCGTGCTCGTCGATCGCAGCGCCGGCACCGCGGCCCGCCGCCTCGCCGGGTTGGGGATCCCGCTGGTGGCCCTGGCCACCCCTGAGGAGTTGGGAGTGGCGGGATGATCCATCTCCGGGTCGAACGCTCCGCCATCCGCCAGCTCCTCTTCGGCCTGGCCGGCGTGCTGTTGCTGCTGGCGGCCGTCGACATCGTCTGGGTCCATCGGGTCTCCAGCCCGCCGGAGACCGACAACGACGGCCTCCTCACCTCCAGCGGTACCGTGGAGCGTCGGGTCGATCTCATCTGGGGCACTCTGTTCCTCGTCTCCGGCGGTGCGCTGGCCCTGGTGTCGCTCGGCGGCCTGGCGAGCCGGAGACCGGTCGTCGAGGTCACCGACGAGGAGCTGCGATTGCGGGTCGCCGGCCCGGGGCGGTCGATCGCCATCCCGTGGAACGAGGTTCGCTCGGTGCGCTCGGGGAGCGACGGGGACGACGGCCTCATCCCGGTACGGGTGCTGCTGGTCGACGTCGCCGATCCGCTCCGGTACCCGGGGTCGCTGTGGGGAGCGGAGTGGCGGGATTCGGTACTGGTGATCGACGCCGACTCGTGGGAGGTGCCGCCCGAGCAGGTGGCGGTCCACGCCAACCTCGCCCTGGAGGCGCACCGGCGCTGGGGTGTCGCGACCCGGGAGGTGTGAGGTGGTGCGGATCGGGAGCCACGTCGGCCCGGCGGCACCGCTGCAGGCCGCGGCCGAACGCGGCGCCGACCTGGTGCAGATCTTCCTTTCGAATCCCCAGTCCTACAAGGCCCCGAATCCCCGAGTCGACGCCGCCGAGCTGCGGGCATCCAGCGTGTCGATCTACGTGCACGCTCCCTACATCATGAACCCGGCCTCTCCCAACAACCGCATCCGGGTCCCGAGCCGCAAGACCCTGGCGGGCACGATGGAGGCGGCCGAGGCGATCGGCGCCGCCGGGGTGATCGTGCATGGCGGCCACGTCGGTGACGACGAGGAGGCGGCGGTGGGGTTCGAACGGTGGCGCAAGGTCTTCACCGGGGCCGGGCCGTGGTCGGTGCCAGTGCTGATCGAGAACACGGCCGGTGGCGGCAACGCCGTGGTACGGGAGCTGGCGAACTACGGCCCGCTGTGGGAGGCGATCGGGGAGTTCAACGTCGGGGTCTGCCTCGACACCTGCCACGCCTGGGCGGCCGGTGAGGACCTGGCCGAGGCCGTCGCCAAGGTGCGGTCCCACACCGGCAGCATCGGCCTGGTCCACTGCAACGACTCGCGTGATCCGCACGACAGCCGCCGCGATCGTCACACCAACCTCGGGCACGGCATGATCCCCGAGGATCTCCTGGTCGGCTTCGTGCGGGAGGCGGCCGCGCCGGTGGTGGTGGAGACACCCGACGACGACGGGGGGCAGGCCGCCGACATCGCCTGGCTGCGGGAGCGGCTCTGAAGGCGGCGGCGTCCTCACCGGCGCCACCGGCCGGGCGCCGTCTCGCCGGGCTGTTCCTGGTCGCGGTGCTGACGACCGCCTGTGCTCCCACCACCGGGGACGCCGAAGCGGAGCCCGCCGCCCCGCTCACCACCCTGCCGCCGCTGACGACGACGACCTCCACCACCACGACCACCACGACGCTGCCCCCTCGGTTTCCCCTCGACGGCACCGTGGTCACGCCCGACGGCGCCCCCCTCGCCCAGGCCGTCGTCACCGCCGGGACGGGCCCCACCGAGACGGATGCATCCGGGACGTTCCACCTCGACGACGTTCCGGCCACCACGGTGCTGGTGACCCGCCCCGGATGGGAGCCGGCTGAGTTCGACTTCGACGGCACGGGCAGCCCGTTGACGGTGACGTTGCAGCCGCGCCGGGTACGGGCGCTGCGGGTCATCGCCGCCGCCGCGGCCGACCCTGCCACCTTCGCCTCCCTGGTGGAGATGGCGGACGGGTCCGAGGTCAACGCCCTGGTGTTCGACGCCAAGGACGAGTCGGGCGCCGTGCACTACGCCACCGAGGTGCAGGAGGCGTGGGACATCGGGGCGGTCGAGCCCCGCTACGACCCGGCCGTTCTACTCGCCACGGCCCACCGGCACGACCTCTACACCATCGGTCGCATCGCGGTGTTCGAAGATCCGGTGCGGTCCCGGGAACGTCCCGAGCACAAGCTGGCGGGATCGTGGATGGACCCCACCGACGAGAGCAACTGGGAGTACCCGTTGCAGCTCGCAGTGGAGGCGTGCACCCTCGGCTTCGACGAGATCCAGTTCGACTACGTCCGGTTCCCGGCGGGAGTGACGGGGCGGGCCGCCCGCACCAGCCACCCCACCACCGAGGCCGATCGTATCGTCGCCGTTGTCGGGTTCCTCTCCGAGGCCCGCGAGCGTCTCCATCCCGAGGGGTGCGCGGTGGCGGCCGACATCTTCGCCATCGTGCTGTCGTCGCCCGACGACCAGGGCATCGGGCAGCGGCCCGAAGAGCTGTCGGAGGTGGTCGACGTGTTGAGCCCCATGGTCTACCCGAACCACTATGACGATGGCTGGCTCGGCTTCGACGACCCGGCCGATCACCCCGCCGCGGTGGTGGCCGACGCTCTCGACGACGGCATGGCCCGGCTGGAGGGCACCGCGGTGCTGCGCCCCTGGTTGCAGGCGTTCAGCTACTCGAGCGGCAGCATCCTGGGCGAGATCGGTGAGTCGGAGCAGCGTGGCCTGGGATGGATGTTGTGGAACCCGGCAAGCCGCTACGACGCGGAGGCGCTCCCGGTCCCCGAGGAGCCGCCCGACGACGCCGCCGCCCCATGAGGAGGGGGCGCCCCGTGGGGCGCCCCCTCCTCGACTCGCCGTCGGTGGGACTCAGGAGGCCAGGTAGCGCTCCAGGTCTCCGCTGGTGGGGTCTTCACCCCGGGCGAACGCCTGCACGTTGTTGCGGGCGTCGACGTCCCGGTACTGCACCGGCGGGCTCTTCATGAAGTACGAGGACGGGGCGAGCAGCGGCCCACCGATCCCGTCGTCGATCGCCCGCTTGATGCAACGCACCGCGTCGATGACGACACCGGCCGAGTTGGGAGAGTCCCACACCTCGAGCTTGAGCTCGGCAGTGAGGGGGACGTCGCCGAAGGCGCGGCCCTCGAGCCGGATGTAGGCCCACTTGCGGTCCGACAGCCACGGGACGTGGTCCGACGGCCCGATGTGCACGTTGTCGGCCGCGATGCCGTTGTCGAGCTGGGAGGTGACGGCCTGGGTCTTCGAGATCTTCTTCGACTCGAGCCGTTCCCGCTCCAGCATGTTCTTGAAGTCCATGTTGCCGCCGACGTTGAGCTGGTAGGTGCGGTCGACGGTGACCCCGCGGTCCTCGAAGAGCCTGGCCAGGTTGCGGTGGAGGATGGTGGCGCCGACCTGCGACTTGATGTCGTCGCCGATGATGGGCACGCCGGCCTCCTCGAACTTGCGGGCCCAGGACGGGTCGGAGGCGATGAAGGCGGGGATGCAGTTGACCATGCCGATCCCGGCGTCGAGCGCCGCCTGGGCGTAGAACCGCGCCGCCTCCTCGGACCCGACCGGGAGGTAGTTGACCAGCACGTCGGCGCCGCTCTCCCGCAGGGCCGCGGCGACATCGACCGGCTCGGCTGCCGACTCCTCGATAGTCATCCGGTAGTACTTGCCGAGCCCGTCGAGGGTGGGTCCGCGCTGCACGGTGACGCCGATCTCGGGGACGTCGGTGAAGCGGATGGTGTTGTTCTGACCCATCCACATGGCCTTGCCGATGTCCTCGCCCACCTTGGTGGCGTCCACGTCGAAGGCGGCGACGAACTCGACGTCGCCGACGTGGTAGCCGGCGAGCACGACGTTCATCAAGCCGGGGACGTCCTCGCTGGGATCGGCGTTGCGGTAGTACTCGACGCCTTGGATGAGTGAGTTGGCGCAGTTGCCGAGACCAACGATCGCGACCTTGACCTTCTTCATTGCTGTCCTCCCATGAGCATCCGAGGGGCGTCGACGTCGTGCTCGGCTCGCGCATGGGCGATGAGCTCGTCGAGCCAGCCGATGTCGGCCTCGGCTGCCCCTACGTTGTGTTTCAGTAGCGCCATCGTGTAGTGATCGACCGGGCCCTCGGTCGGGACCTTCCGCAACGCCTTGCGGGCGTCGGTGAGCCGGGCGACGATCTGGCTGCGGCGCCGCTTCAGGGTGCGCAACCGGGCCGGTGGTTCGAGATACTCGAAGAACGCGAGGCGCATGTTGAACCTGCGGTCCTCCTCCGTCTCGGTTGTGTCGCTGTCGAGGATGCGGGCGAATTCGCCCTCACCTTTCTCGGTGAGCCGGTACGCCTTGCGCCGCCCCGTCTGGCGGAGTGCCTCGATCAGCCCGCGCTTCTCCAGCCGCCGCAAGGCGGGGTAGAGCGATCCGAAGGACACCCGCAGGAACCCGAGCTCTGCCAGCTGGCGCCTGAGTTCGTAACCATGGTGGGGGTGCTTCCGGAGCAACCCGAGTATTGCCAAATCCAGCATGATGGTGAGTATATCGTTTCGATATAGATATAGCGAACCGATATAGCGTGGTTTCGCGACCTCCCGCGGCGGAAGGCCGCCACTTGCCCCCGCGGGCTCCTCCGACCTTGAATGGAGCGATCGAGGAAGGAGACCGGGTGGAGACCTTGCAGGACGTGCACTCCTGGGTGCGCTGGTTGGTGTTGGTGGCGGTGGCCGCGGCAATCGTCCTCGCCCTGCTGCGCCGTTCCGGCGTCACCACGGCGGGAGCGGCGTTCCCGCGGGTGGCGGTGATGGTGATCGACGTCCAGGTGCTGCTGGGGATCGTCCTCTGGGTCTTCGACGAGGGGTGGAACGAGTCGTTCTTCTTCAAGGTGATCCACCCGATCTTCATGCTGGCGGCGGCCGCCGTCGCCCACGCCGGGGTGGTCATGGCGCGGCGGCGTCCGGAGCGGGCGGACCTGACCACGGTGGTCGGCTTCACCGCCGCCCTCGTCCTCATCGTGGCGGCGATCCCTTGGGACCGCCTCTGAGCCACCGGCGGGCGCTCAGAAGTGGGCGACCGCGTCCTTCACGAACAGGTTGCGTGACAGCGGGTCGACGCCCGACAGGGTGCCCTCGATGACGACGACGTCGCCGGCGCCGAGCGGCCGGCGGCCGGCGTCGTCGGGGAGCCCGGCGATCACGTCGACCTCGGTGTTGCCGTAGAGGTCGTTGGCGACCCGGGCCACGGTGACAGCGGCCCGCACCCCGGGCCCCGTCCCCAGGTCGGGATCGTGGCGGAAGGGACGGGCCTCCTTGACCCGTCCCCGCCAGTGGATCGGGAGCCCGCGGTAGGCGCGGTTGAACTTGCTGAGGGTCTCGAAGCTGAGGTCGTCGCCTCCGAAGAGAGCGGTGGCGATCGGATCGGCGTCGTCGCTCGCCTCGCCGGGGGACGAGGGTGGCGGGGCGGGATGTTGCAGCGCCTGCTTCCACCCGGCGACCTCGGGATCGGACGGGAGCAGCTCCTCGAGGGCGGTGAGGCGCTCGGCGGCGGCCTCGTGCTCGCCGGCGGCGGCCAGGGTGTCCATCTCCCGCAGCCGGTTGTCGACGTCGTCCGGCTCGGCGGCGACGAGGTCGCCGAACTGCTCGGCGACGGCCCGCAGCTCGCCGCGGTTGCGGGCGTCGATCAGGCCGTCGGTCCCGGCGGTCGCGGCGGTGTCGGCGATGACACGGGCGGTGGCGAGCAGCCGGCGGGTGACGGAGACGAGCACGTCGGCGTTGCGGATGAACCCCGAGCGCTCCAGGGAGAGGTGGTCGTCGCCGACGTGGACCTGCGGGTAGGTGGCGAGCAGGCGGAGCAGCGAGTCACGGACCGCCGGGGTGAGCAGGGCGGCCATTCGGGCCGGGTCGGACGTCTTGACGACGAACGCCTCGTCGAAGGTGGGATCGCCGATCTCGACGTCCTGGGCGCCGAACAGCTTGGTGAGCTTGCGGAGGGCGTGTTCCCGGCTCAGGGAGAGATCGATGCCCTTCGGCGGGTACTCGACCCGGAAGCGGGTGTAGATGTGCTGCTGGTTCCCGCTGCCACGGTTGACGGTGTCGATCCGGACCGGGTGGCCGGCGAGGGTCCCGATCAGGGCGGCCCTGCTGAAAACCTTGCCCGGCTGGTACTGGAGGCCGAGGCGGTCCGCCGCTTCGGTCCAGCGGGCGGTGGTGGCGCGGCTGTAGGCGATCACGATCCACGCCACGGCGACGACGACGCCCACTGCCAGTAGCACGATGCCCACGACCATGGGCGGAGTCTATGACGGAGGGCCGGGGTTCGCCGAAACCGGCCGCGTCGGCGTCACGGCCCCTCCCGGCGCCGGAGCGGCGACTCCACCACCCCGTCCGACCGGTTCGGATTCAGTAGGAACCGCCCAGCTTGCGGTGATCCCAGCTGATGACGGTGGTGGGTTCGACGACGACGACGGTGTTCTTGGCAGCGAAGCGGCCAAAGGTGGCCTCGAGGGCGGCCCCGTCCAGCTCCACCAGCTCCGGCCCCAGCATCGGGTACTTGGCGGCGAGGCGGCCGTAGAGGCGGAGCACCACGGCGGGGTCGTCGATCAGGCGGGCCGTTCCCTTGATCATCACCCCGCGCAGCTCGGCGTAGGCGAGGCCCTCCTCGAGCAGCACGGTCAGGCGGGGGTCGCGCCGCAGGTTCACGATCTTCTGCGACTTGGTGTACGAGCGGAAGGCGATCCGGTCGTCCTCGACGACGTACCACATCGGGGCGAGGTGGGGATGGCCGTCGGGGCCGAGCGTCGCCACCTCGAGGGTGGTGCCGGCGGCGAGGAAGCGGCGCACCTCCTCGGGGGTCATCGTGATGTCTCGGCGTGCCATGCCGTCACCGTAGCGGCCCCCGGCGGCGGGGAATGGCCGGCGAGCCGGTAGGGTTCCCCGTTGTGGATGGCCCGCGGCACGGGCGACCCCGACGGGGCGGCCGAGGCGACGAGGTGGGATCCGACGACGTCACCAGGCATCCCCCAACCCGGAGGGTGGGGAGAAAGGACCACGATCATCATGCCGGCACCCGTGACCGCCCCCGAGATCCAGGCCCGCAAGGGCGGCGACAAGATCCGCATGATCACGGCCTACGACGCCCCGACGGCCCGCATCGCCGACCGGGCCGGAGCCGACGTGATCCTGGTCGGCGACTCGGTCGCCAACGTCGTACTGGGGCGCGGCGACACCCTGGCGATGACCGTCGACGAGATGGTGTACCACACCCGGGCCGTCACCCTCACCGAGCCCCATGCCCTCGTCGTCGGGGACATGCCGTGGCTGAGCTACCACACGTCGCCGGAGGACACGGTACGCAACGCCGGGCGCCTGGTGCGGGAGGGCGGCGCCGGCGCCGTCAAGTTGGAAGGCGGCCGCAAGCGGCTCCCCATGATCGAGGCGGTGCGGGACGCCGAGATCCCGGTGATGGGCCACCTCGGCCTGACCCCGCAGTCGGTGCACACCATGGGCGGCTACCGGGTACAGGGCCGGCAGGCGGCCGACGCCTACGAGCTGATCTCGGAGGCGGGGGTGCTGGCCGACGCCGGGGTGTTCGCCATCGTGCTCGAGGGGGTGCCCGATCTGGTCGCCGAGATGATCACCGCCGAGGTGACGGTGCCGACCATCGGCATCGGAGCCGGCCCGGCCTGCGACGGCCAGGTGCTGGTGTTCCACGACCTGCTCGGCCTCGGCGGCGGGCCGCTCCCCAAGTTCGTGCGGCAGTACGCCGACCTGGCGGACACCGCGGTCGCCGCGGTGGAGGCGTTCTTCGCCGACGTCCAGAGTGGTACCTTCCCGGCCGAGGCCGAGACCTACCACATGCCGGCCGAGTCGGCCGCCATCCTGCGGGAGCTGCGGGAGGGGGCCACCCTCTTCCGGGCAGAGGGGCCGGAGGGGGACCACCTGCTCGCCGACGAGGCGATGGAGCGCTAGCGGTCGCGGGGTACCGGGACCCGGGTCGTAGGCTGCCTCCATGTCGAAGGGACGCGGGACGCTGCTGATCGTGCTGGCGCTGGCCGTCGCCGGCTGCGGCGTCGGGGCCGCTTCCACCACGACCCCGCCGATCACGACCTCGCCGCCGCCGCCGATCACCACGTCGCCGATCACCGCCGCGCCGTCCCCCACCGGGCCGGAGGTCCTCCCCGAATTCCCGCGGGACGACGTCGTCGTGGCGGGGAGGCCGCTGCAGGTCGCCGTCGCCGACACCGGAGCCCGGCGCACCCAGGGTCTGATGGGCGTCACCGACCTCGGGGAGCTGGACGGGATGCTCTTCGTCTTCCCCGCCGACACGACGAGCGCCTTCTGGATGAAGGACACCCTGATCCCGCTCGACATCTGGTTCTTCGACGCCGCCGGCACCTTCGTCGACGGTCTCACCATGGAACCGTGCCCGGCGGATCCCTGCCCGCTGTACCAGTCCGCCGGCGTCTACCGCTACGCCCTCGAGTCCCCGGCGGGCTCACAAGCGGCGCCCGGGGACGGCGCGGTGCTGGAACTGGAGGCCCCCTGAAGCAGCGCCGGCTGGTTCAACCACCGGGCCGCGGCTACAATCCCCCCGCTTACGAACACCCCTGCTCCCGGAGCGTCCGGGGGCCTCTCGCTGTGGCGGGTGTCCAGAGGAGGTGATGCTTCTTGCGTTCGTACGAGCTGATGATGATCCACCGGCCCGAGATGGCCGAGACGGACGTCCGCTCCCACATCGGCGAGGTCGAGACCGCGATCGCCGACGGCGGTTCCGTCACCGACACCGACTTCTGGGGGAAGCGGCGCTTCGCCTACGAGATCGATCACGTCCACGAGGGGTACTACTCGGTGCTGCAGTTCGAGGGGGAGATCGAGCTGGTGCAGCGCCTCGACCGGGCTCTCGGCCTCCACGACGCCATCGTCCGGCACAAGATCATGCGGCGCGACGCCGCGTGACGCCGGTTTGTGTCGCACCCCTTCCACACACTGACCGAGATGAGTAACGGAGAGCGGAGAGAGCAGCGATGAGCAACAACAGTGTGACCCTGATCGGAAACCTCGTCGACGACCCCGAGCTGCGATTCACCCCGTCCGGCGTCGCCATGGCCCGGGTGCGGTTCGCCGTCAACCGCCGCTACCAGGACCGCAACAACGAGTGGCAGGAGGAGACCAGCTTCTTCGGAGGCACCTGCTGGCGTGAGATGGCCGAGAACGTCGCCGAGTCGTTGCAGAAGGGCACCCGGGTCATCGTCACCGGGCGCCTCGAGCAGCGGAGCTGGGAGACCTCCGACGGCGAGAAGCGTTCCACCATCGAAGTCCGCATCGACGACATCGGGCCCTCGGTCCGGTGGGCGACGGCGTCGGTGACCCGCACCCCGCGAGCGGGAGGCGGCGACTTCGCCGGCGGCGGCGGATCCAACGTGCCACCGGCCCCGACCGCCCGCGACGACTACGGGCCCGACGAAGCCCCGTTCTAGGTTCCAAGGAGGACACCGACCATGCCCCCGAAGAAGCGCGCCAAGCGCACCAGACGCCCCTCGGCGGCCGATGCGCGGCGCAAGAAGAAGGTATGCCAGTTCTGCCGTCAGGGCGCCGAGCCGATCGACTACAAGAACGTCGCCGTCCTCCGTAAGTACATGTCCGACCGCGGCAAGATCCGGGCCCGCCGGGTGACGGGCGCCTGTGGGATCCACCAGCGCCGCATCGCCCTCGCGGTCAAGAACGCGCGGGAGATGGCCTTGCTGCCCTACGCCCAGACACGGTCCTGATGGAGGTCATCCTCACCACCGACGTGCCCGATCTGGGCGGCAAGGGCGACATCGTCGACGTCGCCGACGGCTATGCCCGCAACTTCCTCCTCCCCAAGCGGAAGGCGGTGGCGGCGACGGCCGGGGCGGTGCGCCAGGCGGAATCGATGCGCCGCGCCCGGGAGGAAGCCGAGACCCGAGCCAAGACCGAAGCGGAGCAGCTCGCCCAGGCCCTCGTCGGGTCGCGGGTGGTGGTGGCGGCCCGATCCGGTGACGAAGGCAAGCTCTTCGGATCCGTCAGCGCCGCCGACGTCACCCTCGCCATCAAGAAGTTCACGGGGATCGAGGTCGACCGCGCCATCGTGCGGGTCGACACCCCGATCAAGGAGATCGGCCTGCACGAGGTCACCCTGCAGCCTCATCCCGAGGTGGAGTTCCGGGTGACCCTCGACGTCATCCCGGCCTGATCCGCCCGTCGCGGCGTCCCGCAGCCCGTCACCCGGCGCTCCGGGCGCGGTCGCGTCCGGCAGGTCCGGCCAAGGCGGGAAAAGAAAGCACGCCTCGCGAAATCCGAGCTGCGAGAGGACTTCCGGGAACGGGAGGCGGCTCGTACACTCGACTTCGCCTTCCCCGGACGACCCCTGCTGTGGTCCCCGCGCGCTCTGGTGGTTGCAGGGGATGTGTCACAGGCGGCCTGTAGAACCAGGGGAGAGCGGAGGAGGGGCCGTGACGAGGAGGACCACAACGTGACATCCGTGATCGACCGGGAGAGCCAGCTCCGGGTCCCCCCCAACAGCATCGAAGCCGAGGAGTCGGTCCTGGGCGCGGTGCTGCTCTCCTCCGACGCCGCCAACATCGCCCTCGAGAAGCTGCACGCCGAGGACTTCTACCGGCCGGCTCATCAGAGCATCTTCGAAGCGATCACCGGCCTCTTCGACGCCAACGAGCCGATCGACGCTGTCACCGTCGCCGAGGCGTTGCGCCGTACCGGCGCCCTGGAGCGGGTCGGTGGGGTCGGCTACCTCACTCAGGTGCTCGATTCGGTGCCGACCGCCTCGAACGTGGAGCACTACGCCGCCATCGTCGAGGAGCATGCCCTGCGGCGCCGGCTGATGCGAGCCGGCGGCGAGGTGGGATCGCTGGCGACCGCCGTCGACCAGCCGATCAGCGAGGTGCTCGACCGCGCCGAGCAGGCGGTGTTCGCGGTGTCGGAGCGGCGGGTGGGGGACGGTCTGGAGCTGATCGACCCGCTGCTGGGGCCCGCCATCGAGCGGGCGGAAGAGCTCAACCGGCTCGGCGCCGACGTCACCGGGATCTCGACCGGGTTCCGCGACCTCGACCGGGAGCTGGCCGGGCTCCACCCCACCAACCTGGTGGTGATCGCGGCCCGACCCGGCATGGGCAAGACCACCCTCGCCCTCAACATCGCCCAGCACGTCGCCATCGGGGACGTCCCGGTGGCGATCTTCTCGCTGGAGATGAGCCGGGAGGAGGTGGTGACCCGCCTGTTGAGCTCCCAGGGCCGGATCGATTCCCGGCGTCTCCGCAACGGCCAGCTCACGGAGTCGGACTTCAGCAAGCTGTCACACGCCGCCAGCGTGCTCTACCACAAGCCGATCTACGTCGACGACTCGCCCGGGCTCACCGTCACCGAGATCCGGGCCAAGTGCCGGCGGCTCCGCCGCCGCCCCGGGCTCGGCCTGGTGGTGGTCGACTACCTGCAGCTCATGCAGGGCACCGCAGGTGAGAACCGCCAGCAGGAGATCGCCACCATCAGCCGTAACCTCAAGAACCTCGCCCGGGAGCTGCACGTCCCGGTGATCGCGGTGTCCCAGCTCAACCGGGCGCTGGAGTCGAGGGAGGACAAGCACCCCCACCTCGGCGACCTGCGGGAGAGCGGCGCCATCGAGCAGGACGCCGACGTGGTGCTCTTCATCTACCGCCACGAGTACTACCACCCGGAGGCTGAGGAGACCAAGGGCCTCGCCGAGATCAAGATCGGCAAGCACCGCCAGGGCGCCACCGGCAAGGTCGACCTGTCGTTCCTGGCCGAGTTCACCCTCTTCGCCGACATGAGCCGCGACACCCCGGTGCTGTAGCGGGCGGCACCGAGCCACGGCGCCGCCCCGGAGTCACCGGCCGGTGCCGGAGCGCCCTCAGAGGCAGAGACCGTCGGCGGATACGCCACGCCCGCAGAGCGGAGTGAGCTCCACCGACTCGAGGGTGAAGCCTTCGCCGCCGGCGTCGGGGGCGCCGAAGACGTGGAGGCGAACCCCGAACAGCGCATCGTCGCCGAGCCCGATCACGTCGTACGTGATCTCGCCGAGGTCCCCGACCGTGGGCGCCACCGAGACGACGATCTCGGAATTGGGATCGGCCGAGGCGTGCGCATCGGCGACGATGGCCCCCAGGTCGACCATGGTCTCGGCCCCCTGTGTCTCGCCGATCATCGCCACGGTGTCGGCGGTGGCGTCGAAGGTGTCTCCCAGGTAGGCGAGGTAGGCGACGTTGACCCATCCGGTGGCGCCTCCCACCTCGACCTCGGTCCAGATCGACTGCGTGATCATGCGGGTCCGCCCGGTGGTGACCACGTGGTCGGCCAGCGGGTCCAGGCTGGCGACGATGTCGTAGGACACCCCCGGCCCCTCCCGCACGTTGAGCACGTCGTCGTGGGCGACGCCGACGACGCCGAGCACGTCACCCTCGCGCCAGAAGAGATCGATGGGTTCTCCGGGGAGCGTGGTGGTGGTATCGGCCGGGACCGTCGTGGTGGTGGTCGTGGTGTCCGGAACCGTCGTGGTCGTGGTGTCCGGAACCGTGGTGGAGGTCGTGGTGTCCGGGACGGTGGTGGAGGTGTCCGGCACCGTGGTGCTCGAGGCCGCCGTCCCGCCGCCGCAGGCAGCCCCGAGCAGGGCGAAGGTGAGGCCGACGACGGCGAGGCGCCATCGGGGCCGGAGCGGTGAGGGTCGGTTCATGGTGGTGGTCTCCTTGGTGGCTGGTCCCTCGGCGGACATTCCCCGGTAGTTGACGTCCTGAGTGCACCCGGGGTTCCCCGGTGGCGCGGCCGATGGTGGCATGGATTCCCGCCGGGCCCCGGCTTTGTCGCCCGGTCGGCCCCTACGTCTGGAGGGAGCCGGCATCGGCGGCGAGGTGGACCAGTGGGTCCCCGTGCCCGACGAGGGGGTTGAGCGTGCGGCCGATGACCCAGCCGTCGAACCGGGCCCGCACCTCGGTGGGCTTGGAGCCGAAGGCGTCGGCGATGACCGCGACCGGTTCGCCCTGCCCGACGTGCTCCCCCAGATCCACCAGGATGTCGGCGATGCCGCCGCGGCGGGAACGGACCCACGAGGACGACATCGCCACCCGCGACGGGTCGGGGGCCGGGAGGTCGTCCCAGCTCCCCATTTCCAGGGACTGCAGGGTGCGGAGGATGCCGGCGACGCCGACGTCGATGACGCCGGCGTCGAAGCGGTGGATTTGGCCCCCCTCGTAGACGAGCACCTGCTTGCCGCGCCGCACCGCGGCCTCACGCAGCGATCCGTCGCGGAGCCGGGCGTGGAGGAGGAACGGGGCGCCGAAGGTGGTCGCGAGGCGGCGGGTCGCGGGGTCGGTCATGTCGCCGCGGATGTGGGGGATGTTGACGTTGTGGCCGGCGGCGGTGTGGAGATCGATGCCGAGGTCGCTCTGTTCCACCACCTCGGTCATGACGAGGTGGGCGAGGCGGGCCGCCAGCGAGCCGCGGGGCGACCCGGGGAAGGAGCGGTTGAGGTCGCGACGGTCGGGGAGGTAGCGGGACTCGTTGACGAACCCGAACACGTTCACGATCGGCACCGCGATCACCGCCCCCTGGAGGTGCTGGGGGTCGAGGCGCCCCATCACCTGCCGGATGATGGCGACCCCGTTGATCTCGTCGCCGTGCACGACCCCGCTCAGCCACACCGTCGGGCCCGGCCGACGGCCGTTGACGATCGCCACCGGGAGCGACAGCCACGTCCCGGTGGGCAGGCTCGCCACCGGGATCTCGGAGCGGCGGCTCGATCCGGGGAGCACGGTGACGGCCCCGACCGTGATGGGCCGGTTGCGGGCCTCAGCCGCGGACACGGTCACGGGTACGCCCGGGCCGGGCGTGTTCTTCGAGGAAGGCGATGATGTGGTCGGCCACGTCGACGCCGCTGACGGATTCGATGCCCTGCAGGCCGGGTGACGAGTTCACCTCGAGCACCAGAGGTCCGTGGGTCGATTGCACGATGTCGACCCCGGCGATGTTGAGGCCCATGGTCTTGGCCGCCTTCACCGCGGTCGCCCGTTGTCGGGGGGTGAGCCTGATGGCTTCGGCCGTGCCGCCCCGGTGGAGGTTGGAGCGGAACTCGTCGGGCCCTCCCTGGCGGCGCATCGCCGCCACCACCTTGCCGCCGACGACGAAGGCGCGGATGTCCGCTCCCCGGGCCTCGGCGACGAACTCCTGGACGAGGATGTTGGCGTCGAGCTGGCGGAACGCTCCGATGACGGATTCTGCGGCCTTGCGGGTCTCCGCCAGGACCACGCCGAGCCCCTGGGTGCCCTCGAGCAGCTTGACCACCACCGGGGCGCCGCCGACCACGTCGAGCAGGCCGTCGATGTCCTGGGTGGAGTGGGCGAAGCTGCTGACGGGCATGCCGATCCCGGCCCGGGCCAGGAGCTGCATGGAGCGGAGCTTGTCGCGGGCCCGGGTGATCGCCTGCGATTCGTTGGCCGGGTACACGCCCATCATCTCGAACTGGCGTACCACCGCGGTCCCGTAGAACGTGTAGGTGGCGCCGATGCGGGGGATGACCGCCTCGAACTGGAGCGGCTCACCCCGGAAGAGCACGCTGGGACGGGTCGAGGTGATGTTCATGTAGCAGCGCAGGTAGTCGACAATCCGGACGTCGTGGCCGCGGGCCACCGCCGCCTCGTGGAGGCGGGAGGTCGAGTACAGCGACGCCTTGCGGGAGAGGATGCCGATGTTCATGACGAGGCTCGGCGGCGGCCGGTGAGGTAGGAACGGCCCGGGTCGACCAGGAAGCGCCCTCGCACCGCCTGGCGGCCGAGCAGCATCCGGAATCCCATGGTGTCGCGGCGGGTCAGGGTCAATTCGACCTCCCAGGCTTCGCCGTCGATCACGACGGTAGTGAGGATGACGGGCCGCATCTCGGCGCGGCCGCTCGAACTGCGGATCCGGCGCTCGTCGATGACGGGAGCCTCGGCCTGCACCGTCGGGCGGGTGCGGCGTTGCAGCGGGTGGAGAGAGAAGCGGACGACCGGGACCCCGTCCCGGTGAGTGCGTTCCAGGTCGAAGGCGTGCAACGCCGAGGAGCGGGCGCCGGTGTCCACCTTCGCCTTGATGGCGTCGACGCCGAGGTCCGGCATGGCGATCCATTCCCGCCACCCGATGGTGCGTCGCGTCACGGTCGGATTGGTGAGGAGTGGCGTCCGGGTCCGGCGCCGCAGGCCACCGTGCCGGGCACGGCTGGGAGAGCGGAGCGGCCGGATGCGGTCACTGGGTGGCGTCGTCCTCGGGCGGGACGTCGTCCCCGGCGGCGGCTTCGGTCGGGTCCGCGCTCGGGGCCTCGGCGGCTTCCGTTCCCTTGCCCCGGATCTTGCCGACGGTGGACGTGGTCCACTGGCCGGCCTTTCTGCCGCCGGCGATGGTGGCCGTTCCGGCGCGCTTCAGGACGGGCGTGGCCTTCTGGACGCCGGTGCGAAGCCAGCCCACGACCCGGTCGAGGCCGGCTTTCCATCCCTTCGGGCCGGAATCCGGCGCGTCTCCGTTGAGGAGCTGGATGAGCGGGTGGAACACGAGCGTTTCCTTTCTCGAATGCCTGGCGAGAACCGCCACTTGCTGATAGGCTACTTGGCAGTTAGTAATATGGCAAGTAGCTTGGTAATGAAATATCTTGCCCGCATGGGAGAGTCTCCATGACGAGTGACTACACCGACGCCATGATCGAGGACTGGCAGGCGGTCCGGCCGGATCTCGACACCTCGACCGCCGCCGTGGTCAATCGGGTCCTCCGCCTCGCCCGCCGCTTCGAGAGCGACCTCGATCGGGTCGTGTCCCGCTTTCGGCTGGGTCGCAAAGGCGACTTCGACACGCTTGCCGCCTTGCGGCGCACCAATCCCCCCTCGGCGCTGTCACCCACCGAGCTGGCGGCGACGGCCCTCATCACCACCGGGGGGATGACGGCCCGCCTCGACCGGCTCGAGCAGGCGGGATGGGTCGAGCGGCGCCCCGATCCCGGCGACCGGCGCGGCATCCTGGTTCACCTCACGGGCACCGGGAGAGCCCTGGTGGACGAGGTGCAGGCGGCGAACTTGGCGCAGCAGCGGCGGCTGCTGGAGGCGCTCAGCGACGGCCAGCGAGAGAAGCTGGCGGGACTGCTGCGCCGCCTCCTGGTGGAGCTCGGCGACGTCTGAACGGTGCGACCGGGCGACGCCGGTCGGTTCGTCGCAGGACTAGCGGCGGAGCGCCGCCCCGACGAAGACCCGATTCTGCGGCTTCGCCAACCGGACCATCGTGTGGATCGGACCCGAATCCGTGGCCAGCAACGACCCGTAGCGGCGGTGGATGGCGATACGGCGCGGCGAGGCTCGCATACGCCAGACCGGAGGCACTCACCCTCGTACCAACCCCGCATCCGGATCGGGGCGGTCGCGGCGGTGAGATGGCCCCGTGACGACCCGGCGAAGGGGCCCGGGCTGGCACCCGCGGGCCTCCGGTGGCACGATGCCGCCATGGCGCCGCAACCGATGATCGTGCAGCGGGCGGAGGCCGGCGACGCCGGCGAGATCCTCTGCCTGCAGCGCGCCGCCTACCAAAGCGAAGCCCTGCTCTACGGCACCCCGCGGCTCGCTCCCCTCACCCAGACCCTCGACGAGCTGCGCCGCGACCTCGACGAGCAACTCGTGCTCAAGGCGACGATCGAGGAGCGCATCGTCGGGTCGGTGCGGGCCCTGGTGGAGGGAGGTACCGCCTTCATCGGGCGCCTCGTCGTCGCTCCCGACCTGCAGCGGCGCGGCATCGGGACCCGGCTCATGGCCGAGATCGAGGCGGCGCTGGGTCAGGGGGCCGACCGCTTCGAGCTGTTCACCGGGGACCGCAGCGAGGGCAACCTCGCCCTCTACCGCGGCCTCGGCTACGCCGCCTTCGACCGCCGCGAGGCGGGCGAAGGCGTCACCCTGGTCTTCCTGGAGAAGCCCGCCCGCCGGGTCTGATCAATCGCCGTCCCCGTCCCGGGCGGCCCGAGCCGCGTTGGCGGCGATGGCGTCCCGCACGAACTCGGCGAGTCCGGGCTCGATCCGGTTCCAGTAGTCGGCGAACCGGGGGTCGGCGACGTACATGTCGCCGAGGCCGGAGTGCATCTGGTGCGAGCACGGGTAGTACCAACGGTCGATGTGGAGCCGGTGCTGCTCCGCCAGGTCGGTGACCTCAGGCGCGGCGGGATCCGTCCCGGCGACGAGCCGGGCCGCCAGCCGGCGGGCCACGGCATCCGCTTCCGCCTGGATCTCCCGCCACTGCCGGGCCCCGTAGCCGGCGGTGCGGCGGCGCGATTCTTCCCGCGCCGGGCCCGACCAGCGGGCCTCGACCTCTTCCTCGTGGACGGTGGGATCGAAGTCCCCGAAGACCTCGAGCATCTCTTCACTGTTCATGGTGACTCCTCGCTCGTGGGCGGCGATGGCGGCATCCACCGCGCCGATCATTGCCGTGAGATGCGCCACCCGGGCGGAGAGCAGCTCCCGCTGGCGGCGGAGGGCTGCTCCCCGGTCGAAATCGGGGGCCTCCATCGCGGTGCGGATCTGCTCCAGGCCGAACCCCAGTTCCCGGTAGAAAAGGATCTGCTGAAGCCGGGCACAATCGGCGTCGTCGTAAAGGCGGTAGCCCGCGTCGGTCCGCCCGCTGGGTCGCAGCAGGCCGATCCGGTCGTAGTGATGCAACGTGCGCACCGTGACTCCGGCGAGCCGGGCGACGTCGCTGATGGTGTGGGCCATGGGTACCTCCGACGGGAACCGTAGACCATGACGTAACGTCAGGGTCAAGCCGTTTGCCGACACCACCACCAACCGGACGCGGCGGAGGGGGGCGACCAACCTCTCCCCGGTGATTTCGGGTTCCGGGTCCCGGTGGAGCCGGTACGCTTTTCCCGAGCGACACGGGGAGTCACCCATGGTCTTCGACTCGTTCAACTGGAAAGGGCGTTTCGGACCGATGGAGCTGCGGCTGTCGCCGCACACCTTCGCCCCGTCCACCATCTCCTCGATGCTGGCCGAAGTGCTGCACGTCGAGCGGGACGACGTCGTCATCGACGTCGGGTGTGGCTCCGGCATCCTCGGGATCATCGCCGCCAAACTGGGGGCGTCCCGGGTCCACGCCACCGACGCCAGCCCCGATGTGATCGCCGTCGGCCGTCAGAACGCCGCCTCCCACGGCGTTGCCGACCGCATCACCTTCTACCAGGGCGACCTCTTCGACCCCATCCCCGACGACGTCGTCGCCGACGTGATCATCGGCGACGTCTCCGGGATCCCCGACCCCATCGCCCGCGAGAGCGGCTGGTTCCCCAGCGGGCGCGGCGGCGGGCCCCACGGCAGCGAGCTCCCGATCCGGATGCTGGAGGCGGCGAAGCGACGCCTCAAGGCGGGGGGACGGGTGCTGCTTCCCACCGGATCCCTCCAGGACGAGGCGGCGATCTTGCGGACGGCCCGTTCCATCTACGGGGCGATGCGGAAGCTCGCCGAGCGGGTGATCCCGCTCCCGGCGACGTTGCGGGAGACCGAGGCGTTGCAGGAGCTGGTCGAGGCCGGCGTCGTCGCCCTCACTCCCCGCGGGTCACGCCTGGTGTGGGAGGCTCGGGTCTGGGAGTGCGAGCTGGGCCGGACCGGCTGAGGCGTCGCTTCGAATGTGACCCCATCGCGAAGCAGCCCCCTCGAGAGGGGGCTGCTGCGTATGACCCCGGACGGCCGCTCTGAGGAGGAGTCGGAGGGAAGGGGACCTCCGTTGTGTTCCGGTGGAGTGGAACACCGCCCAGGTTTGTTCTCCCCTTCGTCGGCATTCGCGGCGTGGTTCACGAGAACCATTGTTGAGTAGGCCGTGTGGACTAGTCACGGGCGATCCGCCGCGGGCGATCGAACCGGCCAGGTTGGGGCGGCTCAGGCCAAAGCCACGCAGAAGACGTTGCCTTCGGGGTCGGCGAGTACGTCCCAGTGGAAGCCCGAGATCTCGTGTTCCTCCACCCTGCTGCCGCCGAGCTCCTCGATGCGGGCGATGAACCGCTCCGGGTCGTCGGTGGCGAGGTCGAGGTGGATGCGGTTCTTGCCCCGGCGCGGCTCGGGGACCTGCTGGAAGGCCAGGGCCGGCCCGTGCTCGCTGACCCGGCTCAGCCACACGAAGCCGGGGAAGCGGCTCTTCTCCCTCAGGCCGAGGGCGGCCGACCAGAACGCCGCCATGCCCGCGATGTCGTTGCAGTCGACCATGATCGCCCCGACGGTGGCGACCGCGGCGGGCTCGGCGGCGGCCTCGTCGCCGGTGCCCGGTTCCTCGATGGTCGGTTCTTCGCTCATGATTCCCCCTTGTCGTCGAAGTCGCGATGCACCCGGCTCGCGGTGGGCCCGGATTGGCCCTGGTACTTGGAGCCCATTCCGGGAGATCCGTAGGGCCGCTCCGCCGGCGTGCTCAGTTGGTAGAAGGACACCTGCCCGATCTTCATCCCGGGATAGATCACGATCGGAAGGCCGGCCACGTTGGAGAGCTCCAGCGTCACCTGCCCGTGGAAACCGGGGTCGATGAAGCCGGCGGTCGAGTGGATCAGCAGGCCGATGCGGCCCAGACTCGACTTGCCTTCGAGCCGGGCGACGATGTCGTCGGCGAGCCCGATGACCTCGAGCGTGGAGCCGAGCACGAACTCTCCCGGGTGGAGGATGAACGGCTCGTCGGCCGTGGCGTCGACCTGGACGGTAAGGCCCTCCTGGGGTTCCTTGGGGTCGATGATGGCGTAGCGGTGGTTCTCGAAGACCCGGAACGCGGCGTCGCAGCGCAGGTCGATGCTGGAGGGCTGCACCATGGCGGGGTCGTAGGGATCGACGACGATCCGGCCCGTGGCGACGGCTTCCTTGATGGTGTGATCGGAGAAGATCATGCCAGGCCGATGGTAGCGACGCCGGCCGGGCGGCTCCGGGGGGTGGCCACCGGGCTCGCTGGAGCGGATGAGGGGAATCGAACCCCCATCCCGAGCTTGGGAAGCTCGTGTTCTACCATTGAACTACATCCGCCTGGAGCGTCGATTGTACCCGGTCGGGTTGCTCCTGGGGCTGCTGTGACCGATCCGTCGGAGAAGGGGCGACTGCCGGCGGCGTTCCATCGAGAGCTTCGAACTCCTGGCGGTGCTCGGCGCCATCGTCGCCGTCGGTGCGGCGCTGGACCCGGTCCATCCCGAACCGATCCGACGCCGGCAACACGACGACGCCGCTCTGGTTCCGCCATCCCCAACAGCGGGTCAGGGATCGCTAGGGTCGTGCCATGACCACGATCAGGCGGCTCAGCGACTCGTGCATCACCGTCACCGGCGATACCGGCACCACCCTGTTCGATCCGGGCATCCACACCTGGGAATCGGGGGCCGTCGACCTCGACTCGATCGGGGAAGTGCAGCGCGTGCTCATCACCCATGAGCACGGCGACCACGTCAATCCTGACTTCGTGCGCTGGCTGCTCGATCGTGGGAGCAATGTGACGGTGCACGCCAACCAGTCGGTGGCCAATCTGCTCGCCACGCACGACATCGAGGTCGTCACCGCCAATCCTCCCGGCGTCAGCGCCCAGGACGTCAGTCACGGCCCCACCCCGACCGGTGCGACGCCACCCAATCGGGCGTACACGATCGACGGGCTCTTCACCCACCCCGGTGACAGCTATGAGCCCACGACGACGGCCCCCATCCTGGCGCTTCCGCTGCTGATCCCGTGGGGCTCGACGCACCAATCGATGGAGTTCGCCCGCAGACTCGCACCGCGGCAGGTGATCCCCGTCCACGACTTCTACCTCACCGGCCCGGGGCGGAAGTGGATCACGAGCACCGCCAAGCAGGTGCTCGGCCGGAACGGCATCGAGTTGGTCACCCTCGATTGGGGCGAGAGCTACACGGTGTAACGACGCGGCCGCATCCAGCCTGGCTCGCATCGTCGCAACCGGAAACCGGGCCCTCGATGCTCTGTCGTCGCCTCCGCCGGCGGCCGCCCCCGCTTTTGCCCGAAGGCGCCGCTTGCGGGAGCGGGCGGCTCCTCACCCCGCCAGCAGGCTCGCCGCCCCCCACAGCGTGATGATCAGGCCGACCGCGAACAGCCACCACACCCGGCCGGCCCGGAACTCCCCCTCCACCTTGGCCGGCTGCCGTCCGCGCCGGTGCTGCCAGATGGCGAACCCGTTGCCGAGCACCATGGCGGCGCCCACTGCCAGGATCATCTGGGCGAGCAGGGTGTCGAGGCCGAGGAGGTCGGTGACGTCCATGCGCTCACCCACGCTAGGAGGACGGCGGCGGCCGCGGGGAATCGGTCACGACGGCGGGTAGCCTTCCGGCGACATGTCACGCCCGTGCCACGTGCTGCGCGTCTTCACCCGAGGGGACGAGGGAGGGAACCATCTCGGAGTCGTCAACGACGTCACCGGCCTCGACGCCGCCGCCATGCAGGCCGTCGCCACCCGGCTCGGGTTCTCCGAGTCGATCTTCGTCGACTGGCGGGCCGGGGGGACGCCACGGGTGCGCATCTTCACCCCGGTCGACGAGTTGCCCTTCGCCGGGCATCCCCTCGTCGGCGCCGCCTGGTCACTGAGCCGGATGGGCCCGGGCGGGGTGGATCGCCTCCGCTGCGGCATCGGTGAGGTGCGGATACGCCTGGATGGTGACACGACCTGGGTGGACGCCACGATCGACCCCGCGGCGGCACACCCCAGCGACGAGAACGCCTTCGCCCGCTCGGCCG
>Ga0315548_1000071_pt1 | contig 82664 bp, 64 predicted proteins | sample SalMarSW160110MG_2_FD_202540 | JGI IMG/M metagenome (GOLD analysis project Ga0315548, IMG submission 202540) | Salt marsh sediment microbial communities from the Plum Island Ecosystem LTER, Massachusetts, United States - Salt Marsh Sediment SW1601-110 ... | reverse complement strand
GTCTCTTTTTCATGGCCATTCCTTTCAAATGACGGTTAATATTGGTTTTCAAATACACAAATTATAACCGTTGAAAGGATGGCCTTCATATTATCTAAACGTGACAGGTGGGAGCTGCCCGGTCTGACTCCATCGTTGGCATTACGAATGCGAGCACCCGGCCCGTAAATTTCCATAGCCGCTTTGATGAATATTTTATTTCCCAACTTTAGTTCTATGGGACATCTAAAAGAAAAATCCAACAGACGTCTATCCATTGCAACTAGTTTAACCGGTAATATTCTTCTTTCTGCAATCCAGCTTGCGGCATCGATAAAGTGAGAAAAGGGATACATCATTAGTGATTCTATGCTGCTTTGTATTAGGTCAATGTTTGAATCATAAAATAACTTTCTTCGGTGACGTATGTTGTTAACGATATTTTTTTTGAAATGTTTTTCACTAAAATCCGGATTATTTTCCCGAATAATTTCTTTTTTTGAATAATCAAACTTAACTTTTTCATATTTGGGGGGCAGGATTCCTTTCAGCCGAGGCAACCTGACGAAGTCAAATGCCTGACCACCCTTGAGGCAACCATCGAATAGTTCTCCATTAAGCAAGCAATCAACTTCATAATCTGTAATTTTATTAGCAAATCCAAAAGCATGCGCATTCATCCATTCACATTCACAGCCCATTAGTCTGGCAATACCTTTGATGCTGTTGCTTAAAAAATCATTATCTCTGAGAAGAAGATGCCAGTTACGTTTATAACATTTAGCGATTTTTTCAGCCGTTGTTGCTTCACGATTAAATTCTTCGCTGAATGTTAAACCAATACAATCAACATTATCTGGCACGGCTGCAATAATGAATCTTGAATCTAATCCGCCACTGAGAAGAACTCCAACTTTTTTACAAACGCATCTATCTCGCACTGCGGAAATTAATGCGTTTTTCAATTCAAAGACAAGTTCATCCTCTTTAAAACTTTCCTGAATTTTTCTGGGCGGTAACCAATAGATATGCTCTTTTGAAAGTGCTTTGCCATTTTCGAATAAAATATTTCGAAGTCGTCCAGGATATATTTCTTTTACGTTATTGTGCATCGTATTTGGAAATGTGTTGTTACCTGTTGCTAAATATTCAGCTGCAGACACTTTATCTACGCTTAGAGATTTGCTACTAATACATGCAACCATGTCAGGGTGGGTACCGAATGATATGGTATTATTATTAGTGTCCATGCCTGCATACACGGGTGTAAAATTCATAGGGTCTGTTATGATAGAAAAGCCACTCTTGTGAGCTAATAATATCGCAAATGCACCATTTAATTTCTTGAATAACTCATCATGCTCTAAGCAGGCCGGGTTATTTGCTTTCAAATTTACTATATCTTTGATGCGTTCGATTAACCGCTCGATTGTCTCCGTGGTTACATCCATAACCAAATCGCCAATCCATGCAAAAACGCTCCCGTTTTGGTTATAGATGTTATTGTTTCGAGCGAGTCGTTCTTCCAGGATTGCTATGCTGCCCCAGGAGAAATCGAAAAATCTGCCGTTCGGCGGGGACTTTCCATAAGGAGCTTTAATAAATTCAAGCAGTCTCCCGCCGCTGTATCTACCATCCAAACTTACCAGAAAATCACTCATAATAAAATCCTGAGGTTTTTCGTATCTCGCAAGGTGTTTTCCTACACCTGCTTGCGCATGGCCGCTTCTGCGAAGGAAGAGATACGTCAAGACTATCTCGTTCGGCATCCGTGGAATTTAAGATATCATATTTTAGTATATTTTTCACCGAATTTCTTGAGGAAAATGAAAAGTAGAAGATTGTGACATAATACCGTAATGGCTTGGCCATGCCTTGAGGCAGGCATCCCCCAGGGAGCCATCCCGGTGGTCGCAGTTGCCCCTTGGGGGCTCCTTCGCAATGACATAAAGTGTTGATGGCAATGACAAAATGGTATCGCTGTTTGTCTTTGATTAGTTTGGAGGTTGTTTGAGTTCTTCGATTTTTGGCAGGTCTTTTAGAGTATTGAGGCCGAAGACTTCAAGGAATTTTTTCGTCGTGCCGTAAAGCATCGGCCTGCCTAAAACTTCGGCCCGGCCGACAATTTTAACCAGTCCCTTATAGCTCAAAGACCTGATTACCTCCCCGACGGCGACCCCGCGAATGGCTTCGATATCGGCCCGGATAACCGGTTGTTTGTATGCAATGATAGCGAGCGTTTCAAGAGCCGCGGGACTGAGCTTGGTCTCGCTGCGGACCCGAAGTAATTGTTTGAGCCAGTGATTATAACGGCTAAGAGTGAGCATCTGGTAGCCGCCGGCGATTTGTTCTATCCTGAAGGCATTGTTATTTTCTTCGTATTTTTTGTTCAGGTTATCTATATGCTCGCGGACTTGCTTTGTGGTCGCCTCGACGATATTAGCTAATCGGGCCGTCGTGAGAGGCTCATCGCTGGCAAATAATACCGCTTCAACGACCGATTCGAGCGTTAGTTCGGTGTCCTGGTCCGGTTGTGATTGATTGGTTTGCTCCTGGTCCGGCGTTTCGTCTCCGTAGGGAGTCTCAAGGACTTCGTCATCCGAATAGGCGGCCTCAGCCTGATCGGACGGGGTCAAATCGGCTTCTTCGTCAAATTCCGAGACTTCGGTATCCGATTCCAGAGGTTCGATAATAGAATTTTCGATGTCTGTGCTTTCGTTGATTTCTTCTGTCATACGTTCTTCCATTTAAATGGGTCCTTATCTTTTCTGCTTATCCTGATTATCGTTCCTTTGAGCTGTTTTTGCAATTGTTTTGCGAGCTTTTTTAGTATGAATCGTTCCGAAACCGTATGGCTCAGGCAAATACAGGTAAGGTTGGCTTCCTGTGCGGCGAGGGCCTGATGATGTTTTAGCTCGCCGGTAAGGTACAAATCGGTCTTGGCTGCGATTACTGAATTGATAATTGTACCGCATGTGCCGGCGCAGACGGCCGCTTTCTTGACCAGTTTTTTGTCGTCTCCGACCAGACCGACGGCCTTTGCACCTGTTGTTTTTTTTATTTTTTCTATGATTTGTGAAATTCTTAGAGGTTGCGTTAATTGGCCGATTCTGCCTAAGCCGAATTTGCTTTGGTCATTGTAGAGTTTGAAGACGTCGAAGGCCGGGGTCTCGTAAGGATGCGCCTTTATCATTGCTTCTATAACGGCGTCGTGCTTTTTGGCCGGTACAATTGTCTCGAATCTTATCTCCGGTACTTTTTCAAATTCATTTTTTCTGCCGATAGCCGGTTTCGCACCCTCCATAGGCAGGAATGTTCCTGTCCCCTCGGCGCCGAAGCTGCAATTGCTGTAGTTGCCGATAGCGCCGGCACCGGCGGTAAAGACCGCGTTAGAGACCTTCGCCAGCGAACCGGTCGGGACGAATACGATGAGCTTGTAATTGTCGCCTTCCGGATACTCAACGTAATCGCCGATAGGTTTTGCGTCCCGGATACCGATGATTTCGGCCAGAGCGTCGTTGACTCCGCCGGTGACGACATCAAGGGCCGTGTGTATCGAAAAGACTGCAATCCCGGAGGCGATTAAATCATAAACAATGCCCGCCGGGCCGTCGGTGGTGATCGTTTTAAGAGCGTCCCAGATTACCGGGTGATAGCTTATAATCAGTTCGGCCTTCTGCTGTTTCGCTTCGGCCAGGACCGCTTTTGTAATATCGACAGTCAGGAGAATATTTTTGACATTTTTTTCCGGGTCCCCGATTAATAATCCGACATTGTCCCAGTCCTGCGCCAGTTTTAACGGGATTATCCGGTCGATTCTCTCGGCTATTTCTTTTATTTTCATTTTCGACTATATCCTTTTAATCGTTATATATATCTTTGTTTTCGTCTTCTCCACCTGGAACACCATCGGCTCCATAACTTATCAAATCGAAGCTGCCCGGATTGACTTTTCCTTCAGGGACGTATATGTATTGTTTTCCCCACGGATCAAGCAATTGTGAGGCCTTTATGTATGGCCCGTTCCATTTTTCCTCAAGCCCCGAGGGCGGGTTTAACAACTCCTTAAGTGAACTGGGATACCGGCCGCAATCAAAAAAGTATTGTTCTGTTGCAGCTTCGACAACTACCATTTTGGGTCTTACCAGTCTTTGTTTTAGCCGGGCTTCTTCCTGGTTCCTTTTTTTACAACCTCCCACAGTTACAAGTAAAATCATTCCAATGAAAATGGTTGTTACTGTTGAAATCTTCATTTTTTGTCCGTTCCTACTTCTTTACCGAGCGGCATTGGTCCTCTACCAGCTCATTGAATTTATCCATCATTTCTTTAGTCATCGGCCCGACTTTGCCGTCGCCGACGATATGTTTTTCCACACTGACTACCGGCATAACCTGCATGATAACATTTGTCAGGAAAATCTCATCAGCGCCGAGGACATCGTCTATCGTTAGGTCTTTTTCAACCAAATTTATTGAATTTTGCCGAGCGAGCAGGCAGATGGTTTTCCTGGCAATACCTGCAAGGACGGGAGTTTTTAGCTGCGGGGTATAAAGCGTCGAATCTTTGACTAAAAACACGTTGCTTACGCATCCTTCGGCCAAGCGATTGTCGGTAGTGAACCAAATCGCTTCGGCGGAGCGTTTTTGGTGGGCCATTTTTAACGCGACCATACGTGAAAAATAGCTTGTCGTTTTGTGCCCGCACGTAGGTTCGTTCGGATTCTGCCTGAACGGGCAGAGCACCACCAGGACGCCTTTTTTGTAGTATTCGGGTGGATAAGGTTGCAATTTGGCGGCGGTGATAAGCAAAGTTGGCTTGCGGTCTTCGTCCGATGCGGACATAGGGCCGCCGGTAAGTGTCAGTCGCAGGCGGGCATCGGTCAGTTTGTTTGCCTGCAGTACTTTATAAACGGCATCGGTGATATATTCTCTATCGTAACTTATTTCTATCGATAGAGTGTCGGCACTGGAAAACAATCTGTCTATGTGGTCTTTTAATGCGAAGACGACGCCGTTGTGACTTCGCATCGTCTCGAATAGACCCGCTCCGTACAGAAAGCCGCTGTCGGTGACGGATATGCAGGCCTTGTTTATATCTACCAATTTGTCGTTTAGAAAAACTTTTTCCATTTTGTTTTGTTTCTCTTTTTTAGTTTTTTGAATTACGCACGACGCTTTGTATTCCAGCTATCAGTGCTCTTGCTTTTGTGATTGTTTCCTGCCATTCGGCTTCGGCGTCGGAGTCTGCGACTATACCTCCGCCGGTTTGAGTGTAGGCTTTGCGGTCTTTGATAATTATCGTTCGTATGGCGATATTGAAGCAGGTGGTGCCGTCCAGGCCGATAAAGCCGATACCGCCCGTATATACTCCTCTGGCTGTAGGCTCGGTTTCGTCAATAATCTCCATCGAGCGGATTTTGGGTGCGCCGGTAATTGAACCGCCGGGGAACATCGCCTTAATTACATCGCAGAATGTAATTTCATCGCGAAGCCGCCCGGCGACGGTCGCCACTGCGTGAAACACCGTCGGGTAGCTTTCGATGGACCTGGGCTGAATTACTTTTCTGGTTCCGGGTACGCATATTTTAGCTACATCGTTACGCTCAAGGTCGATGATCATGTTCAGCTCGGCCTGCTCTTTTTCGCTGTGGAGTAATTCGTTAAGGTTCCGTGTGTTGATTTGTTTTGCATGTGGGTATTCTGCGCCGTTTTCGTCCAGATGTTCCCTGGTTCCTTTGATAGGCTTGGTCTGTATAATCCCGTCCGAAATCATTATGAACATCTCAGGCGAAGCGCTGACGATATGGAAGTTGCCGCCGTCGATGTAGGCTGCATAGGGGCTTGGATTGTATTGGTTTTGCCAGTGGAACAGGTCTATCGCCTCGGCGTCGAATTCGCTCTCGAATCGACGCGAGAAGTTAATCTGATAAACCTCGCCGTCGTATATATATTGTTTTATCTTCCCGAACGCCCGGAGGTAATGTGCCTTGCTCATATTACATCGGACTCTCGAAAAGTCCGTGATTTCTGAGGGAGCGGGGGGGCAAATTTCAATATGCTGCGATTGGGTCACTAATCGCTCGAGTTCCGTTAGTTTTTGCTCCGGCGGCACGATGTCACCGGGCATTTCCAAAGCAATCAGCCAGAAGGTTTTTTTGATATGGTCGTAGGCGATTACACGGTCGTAAAAGCATAGCCTGATTAGCGGCATTTCAAGGTCATCGAGAGTCGTTGACGGCAGATGCTCGATGAAGCCCGCCAGCTCGTAGCTGAAATATCCTATCCATCCGCCTCGAAAAATGCCTTCCGGCATGGCGTTTCTATCGTGTTCATGGAGCCTGTATTTATACAGGACATTGTGAAGTTTTTCGAAAGGCCTTTCCTGTCCCGTTCGAAATTCGAAGATTTCCTTTGGTTCGGCGGCCCAGTAACTGAATTTGCCTGCGTCGGCCCTGGATGGATTGCCGCCGAGAATCGACGGCGATTCCAATTGCGCAAAGACCTGACTTAGTCCGGGTAGATTCACCGGTACCGGAAGCCTCCTGCAGTGTAATCGGCAAAGCAGGCATCTGTCATTTGCAGCAACTGTCGTTTTCATTGCAATCTTATCGTTCCTCCCGCGTAGTTGCAGAAATTGAGAAATGCGGCACTACTTCAAAGTCCGCTTCTTATACTATCCAGATGTTTTCTGGCACCCGGGACCATTTTAAAGAATCCTTCGAGCTTTTCACATGCATAATCGTCGCAGTACGCGCAGTTCTCGAGATTCTTCTGTTTTCCGCATTTTCTTATCTCACAGACCTGGCAGTGCCCGATATGACGGTCGCTATCCGAAGTGCAGCCGTCGCAGTTAATATCCGCAGGTTTGATATTGATGTTATACTTTTGCGACCAGAGCCGGGCTACTTCCGCTCTTTTTTCGTCGTCATCATTTTGTGTTGCAATGAATGCATCACATTCACTGCAAATCAAACCACAAAAAGCAGTCATTTGAGTCATTTTTTCTCCCTTTTTTTAATCTTACAGGCTTCTGCAAAATTGGAATTAGGTATATATTATTTTGGAAAATCGGTTTCACTATTTTCAAAATAATCGGGTACCATATGATAACTTATTTAATTGTGTATAGCCACCATCTTGTTTTGTTCCTGCTTTTTGATCTCGCCTGCCGCTCGAAGTACAGCGTCATCTCCCGCCCATCGCCGGTTCGGATCCTATACCAGTGCTTACGCAGGTATTCCTCCGGCCCGCCGCTTTTACAGGGTCCCGTTTCCTTCCAGACCTCAAGAACTTCGGCAACTGCATATTCCGTATCTCTCCAAACGAACCTCTCCGGTAATCCCGGCTCGCCTCTTGTCATTGCAGCCGTCTCGAAGGTGCCGGCGACCGGCTTTATCGGTTCGCTGATAAATTCCTCATTCATACTTTTATCGCCCGTTTTTAAATTCTGTGACGATTTTTATCGATGAAGATGTACCGATTCTTTCTGCTCCCGCCTCAAGCATTTCAACGGCCTGCTTTGCGGTTCTTATCCCGCCGGCCGCCTTTATCTTACAGTTTGGAGCGGATTCTTTCATTAATTTTATATCTTCGACGGCTGCACCGCCGGCCGGATGTAAGCCGGTGCTGGTCTTAATAAAATCTACCCCGACTTGCTGTGCTGTTTGACAGGCGAATATAATCTGCTCGTCATTGAGAGCGGCCGATTCGATTATCACCTTGAGCACGACCGCCGGTCTCATGGACCGACAGATTTTAAGTACTTCCCGCAACTGATTTGAGATGTACTTCGTGTCGCCCTCGATGATGGCCGCCAGGTCGGCGACCATATCAACTTCGTCGGCGCCGGAGAAAATAACATCTTTTGCCTGGGCGACTTTAATTTTGGTCGAATCGGCTCCGAGCGGCAGGCTGACCACCGAGCCAACCGCGACATTCGAGCCAACCAGTATTTCGGCCGCCAGGGGTACCCATCGGCCGTTTACACAGACCGAATGAAATCCGAAGGTTCTGGCCTGGTGACATAACTGTTTAATCTGCTCGTGTGTTGCTGTTGCCGAGAGTAACGTATGCTCGATACAACCGGTTAATTGTTCCAATGATACGGTCACGTTTTTATATATATCCTTTCTTTTTAAAGAATTTTACGGCGTTTTCAATATTATTGAATACCTGTGTAGCAGTTTGCGTGACGAATACGGATGGATTTTGTTTGGCCGTCCAGATGACATAGACATCTTTTGCTGCTTCGTGGGCGTGTTGGAGCTCTCTTTCGACTCCGCTGGAGATTGCTGCACGCCCGTCGGCCAGGCTCGGAATAAAGCTGATTATCATATCCGACTGGTCGATGAGCATAAAATCCCTTGCGTATGTCTGGCTGTTAATATCGCGTTCGATTTGTTGAACCTCGTGTAAATCCAATCGGATTTTTTCCCCCAATACGGTTACCTCAATACAATCCTGACCTGCCTGGAGCGCCTGTCTGGCTTTGTGAGGCAGACATGATTCTTCGATGTCGCCCGGGTCGAAACAAATGAACGATTGTTTCATTAATCGCCTGAAATCGTCTATTTCCTTTTTCACGTCCTCCATATCGACGACGGCGGTCATGGGGAAACTCAAATAAACTTTTTTGTCTTTATCATCGAATAAAAGTCGGTAGAAAGTTTCAATTGTTTCGTCTTCTGTGCCGCGGGCAAGACAATAAAAAGGAGTGTTTTCATCGATACCCTTGTAAAGCATTTCTGTGCCGATAATTTCTTCTTCCCGCCAGACAATCAAATCTTTCAGGCTGTGTTCGACGGAGTGTTCTGCAACGAGCCTCGTATGCAGGGCCATTACGCTGTCAATCAGACAGATATACATATCCGCGCCGAGCCGGCGCATTTGGTCGAAATCCACGGCCGGGAACAGACCGTGCCGCCAGCGGAACGTTGCGTGCGTATTGACTATCAGGTTGGGGGCCTGTTGAGCTTTGACAATGATATCTTTGAAAACGCTTCGGCGAAGCGAGCTTAGTCGTTTCATCGGTATGTCCAGGATTCTGCCGGGCGGAATATCGGGGGCTTCTGCATACATCAGGTCGCCTACATTGCAAAGGAGTATATTCTTGCCTTGTTTGTCTGCGAATTGGCATACTTTTTCAAGGTAGCTTTTTTTATCAACGCCAACCACGCCTGTAACGACTATTATCATATCCAATCCATTCTTATAAAGTGTTAATAAGTCCGAGAGGCTCTACGATATACAATAAATATCCGGTTGGCAAATGAATCTTTGCCTGATTGTTATTGCTAAAACTCGAATAAAGTATTATTAATTACCGGCGCAGGTTATATCATTATCAATTCATGTATGGAAAGGATGGTAAAATGAAAGTAGGGCCTGTCCCTACTAAGCCACATACTAAGCCGAAGATAGTGAACAGCATCCTTTACGATTGGTGACGAGCAATGGACAAGTACATGTTGCGACAGATGGCCGAAGTCAAAGCCAGCATCGACCGGCTTGCGCCAGCTCTCTCGTGGATTCAAAAGCACGCTGAGGCAGCGACCCGGTTCGCCCAACAAATTGAGGCGATGACGGCCCGGTTCTCGTCGCCCTTCGAGAAGTTCGTCTTGCAGGATCGGACGTGGACGTACTCCCAGAAGATGGCAGAGGACCATGCCCGGATGGTTGCTTGGGCCGAACGTGGGCGGAAAGACCACATGTTGATCTCGGTCAGACTCCCCCAACGGGGCTGGTACTTGAGCGGGCAGGAGCCTTGTACGCTCTCTGACAGGCTGGCCAAGGCTGTTCGAGAGGAAGAGTGGGACAAGGTCGATCAGGAGATGATGGAACATCTGCCTCAGTTCGAGGTGGATCCGTTGCGAACGTGGCTGGTGCAGCAGGGTGTTCCCGATTACTGCATCAGCCGCCTGTGCCGGTTCTTGAAGCACCATGACGACGGGAACTACGAGGAGGCAACCTACCTTGGTGTCCCGTTGCTGGATGAGATCGCAAAGCACTTGTACGGCGGGAAGACATTCACCACAAAGAGGGCCAAACGAGGGGGCGGCGACCAGTCGAAGCCCGAACTTGCATTCAAGACGGCCTCCGGGCCGGATTTGGTGAGCTACTGCGAATCCTTTGTCCAGACCTTCGGATCGCTTCAAGAAGATCCCGACAGAACGTCACTGGCTAACGAGGACTACTGGAATCGCCATGCAATCGTTCATGGTTTGATGCAACGGGCGATGGGAGTCAAGGACTCTGCTAAGTGCCTGATGGCAATCAGTTTTCTCTTCTTTGCTCGCAAGGAAAAGGAAATTACAAATGGGAAGGATGAATGAGAGGATAAAGGGGTCATGCCGTGGTTCTGCTGAAAAACCTCTTGTAAAAGGATATAGCAGCGAGTAGGATGCGCTCGTACTTACAATATTTTGGTTGTCGACGACAAATTTTATGACTACCATAGTCGGTGTTATCAGTACAAACCATATAATAATTTGTTATTGGAGAAGATTCTGGGATCCTATAGTATGTTGTTTGACGAAACTCTTTTTATTGGCTCAAGCATACCTAGCAAAGTATGCTGGCCTTTAAAAACTATACTGGAACATTACGCTACCATCCGTGATGCAATTGCGGGTACTCCTCATGTTGAATCTCATGATTTGCCAACACTAGTAGCTAATACTTCACTTATCTATGCTTTTAACACATTCAAGGCAATCAGTCTGTTGCTACACCAGATGTATCATGAGTCTGGAGCTGTTGTTTTGCGACAACTTTGGGAGGTATCATTAAACCTACATTGGATTGGAATAGACCCGGCGACACGAGCAAAGGACTTTTGTGGATTTACTTTAGTAGAGCATCGAAAGTTGATTTGCAAGTCAGGAGATTCAAAGTCATTAAGAGACTTCGATACCGCTACTAAGAAATTTCAGGAACAATATCGCTATGACGATAAGCGAGGACGTAATCGTATTCAGAATAACTTTGCAGCAGCCAATATTCATGACAGGGCTGTTGAATTGGATGAACCATGGATTAGCGAATATAAACTCATCTATGATTTGGCATCAATGCACGCACATGGGGCACCAGGCGCCATATTACATGGTATGTTCCTAGCCCAATATCCAGACTCGGACGAACGTGAAAACGACGCAGCGGCAATAGTGGCAATTCAAGCAATTAGGGTTATTGTCCGGAATGTACAACTGTTAGTTCGCATGAATGTCATCACTGATGCAAGAGCAGTCTTGTCTGCATATGATGCATTTCAAGATACTCTATCAAAGGCTGTGAGTGTTGAAGAAAAACAATAACATCTGGCTGGAGAGGGATGGCGTAAAACGTTGCCTTCCAGCCAAGCCCGTTCGTACAGCAAAAAAAGAGCAAGAATTGCCCTTAGAAGTAATTTCGTCAAGCGGAGCATGTCACCAAGTCATGATGATGAATCGTTACAGGTTTTTCAGCCTTTGCTCTTTGTCGTATTCTTTTAGTGCCGCAATCAATTCTTCCATATCGCCGGTCAGTATTTTATCGAGGTTATAAAGTGACAGATTTATTCGGTGGTCAGTCACTCTGTTTTGTGGGAAATTATATGTTCTTATTTTCTGCGACCTGTCACCCGAACCTATCATGATTTTGCGCTGAGAATCGCGTTCGGCCGTTTTCTGACCCTGATAATGGTCATAAACCCGGCCTCTTAAAATCCGCCATGCCTTCGCCCTGTTCTTATGCTGACTCTTTTCGTCGCGCATATTGACTGTAATTCCCGTTGGGATATGTTCGAGTCTAATAGCGCTGCTGACTTTGTTGACGTTTTGGCCGCCGGGTCCGCCTGCTCTGCTGACATGTTCGATAACATCGTTAGGATTTATTTGAATATCCACCTCTTCCGGTTCGGGAAGGACTGCCACCGTCGCCGCCGAGGTGTGAATCCTGCCCTGCGATTCGGTTTCGGGAACTCTCTGGACGCGGTGGCCGCCTCCTTCATAGCCAAGCTCTGACCATACCCCGGGACCGTTGACGCTGAATACTACCTCGCGAAATCCGCTTTTTTCCGTCGCGCTGAAATCGAGTAATTCAACTTTCCATTTCCGGTCTTCGGCATATTTAATATACATATCATACAAGTCGCGTGCGAATAATGCAGCCTCTTCGCCTCCGGTACCTGCTCGTATTTCCATTATGACCGAATCGATTTCCATATCGTCGGCCATCACGAGAGAGCTTGTAATTTCCTTGAGTAAAGTATCGGCTTTGGTAGTGAGTTGTTGTATTTCTTCTTCTGCCAGTGTCCTGTAATCTTCTTCCGAACTACTATCGACTAATATCTGTTCGGCTTCTTTTATACCGGTCGCGGTTTTTTTGTAATCGCGATATTTTTGAACTATTACTTTGAGCTTGCCCTGTTCTTTGGATAGAGGTATAAACCTGGCGGAATCGCAGGCTATCGCCGGATCGGAAATCTGCTTTTCGATAGTGCAGTAACGGGCTTCGAGTTCTTCGAGCTTGGTAATTAAACTATCGTTATGCTCGGCCATAATTTCAGTTCACCAAACGGACAAAATGACTTTGTAAAGCAATCCTGCTGCTTTCGCAGGAGCTGTTATATTGTATCTCAAAAAATAAAAAGACCATAACCCAATCTTGTGAGGATAGCGGGGTGAATTGTGTAGCCTGGTTAACCGGCTACTTTTGTTGGTCTTTCTTGTCTTTTTTGATGTAACTTTTGCCGTATTTCTTTTGGAATCGTTCGATTCGTCCTGCGGTATCGACATATTTCTGCTTGCCCGTATAGAAAGGATGGCACATAGAACAAATCTCTGCGTGTATTTCTTTTGCTGTGCTGCGAGTCTCGAACGTATTACCGCAACCGCAACGAACAGTTACCTTGTTATACTTTGGATGTACATCTTTTTTCATAATTACAATGCTCCGAAACACCTAAATTGCCACAATATAGCATTAATGTGAGATATTTCAATAGAAATTTTTTGCAAATGTGAAATATGGGCGTTATATTTTTTCTGTTTACAGGTAAAAAAGTAATAGAATCGGGCAAAATATGAAGAGAAAGCTTATTGTTATTGGCGCCGCCGGTCGAATGGGAAGCCGCATTTTACAGTTGGCGGCCGAATCCGGCGAATTCGAGATTCACGCCGCTGTCGATGTTCAGGGCCATCCCGATATTGGTAAGCAAATCAGCCTTGCCGGGGCTTCGGGGCCTGTGAGTATTGTATTATCCGATACCTTTCCGGGCACTGATGTCGATGTTGCGATTGACTTTTCACTGCCTGATGTGGTGGATAAAACTGTCGATTATTGCCTCGATAACAGTGTTGCTCTGGTATCAGGCACTACCGGCCTGAGCGATAAGCAGAAAGGAAAAATCGAGTCCGCCTCAAAGAAGATACCCATATTATACGCAACAAATATGAGTGTCGGAATGAATGTTTTATTCGCCCTGGTCGGGAAAGTGGCTTCGATGCTCGGTCCCGAATATGACATAGAGATAATCGAGCAGCATCATCGTTTCAAAAAAGACGCTCCCAGCGGCAGTGCTCTTACGCTGGCGGAGAATATATGCCGGCGGACGGGCCGGGATTTCCCCGAATCTGTTGTTCACGGCAGATATGGTAAAGATGCCGCAAGAGAGAAGGGGACAATCGGCGTACATGCCGTCCGTGCCGGCGATATCACCGGAGTCCATTCGGTGGTTTTTGGCACGCTTGGCGAAACAGTTACTCTCAATCATTCCGCCAATAGCAGGGACACATTTGTTCGTGGGGCGCTGCGAGCGGCGAAATGGATTGTGGGGAAAGAGCCCGCTTTATACTCTATGGATGATGTTTTAGGTACGAAGGACAAAATATAAATTGTCTTACTTGTTACCTTGGTAGCTCTTGATGGTCTTTAAGAAATCTTTACTTTAACTTCTTAGACTTTTTTTCCTTCTTGGATTTCTTTTCTTTTTTGACTTTTTCTTTTTTGGGTGGTTTTTCCTTCTTGGCCTTTTTCGGCCTGGTTGTTGCGCTGCGTTCACCACCGAGCATAAAGCTCAAACCGGCGCCTAAACATGCTACTACAATAGCTGCCGCGACAATGTACCATATAAAATCCTGAATACCCGCCAGAATCGATGGCATTATACCTCTGAGACCTGCTATTACCACGACTGTTGTATAGATAACAGCCAACAGTGGCAGGAACAGTAAAATTCCGAGGATATTGCTCTGTTTGTCCAGCGCCCGTTCAATCAGGGGTGCCGCGAATGCCGAAACTTCCTGGGTTGGTTGTGGAACGTCAAGTCCTGCTTCCGGGATCATGTGTTCAGGTTCAACCGCCATTGCTTCTGCAGAGTCGGCTTTTGCTTCGCCGGCTTCCTGTCCCTCACCGTCGGCTGTGTAGATTTCGTCGAGTATCCCGCCTAAAGAAGTATCGTCGGCCTGAAGAGAAAGATCCAACAAGCCTGAGCCGCTTCCGAAACTGTCCAGATTTACGTCTTCTTCAATTTCTTCCAGTGGTACTTCAGATGATTTCTCGGGTGTAATGACAGTGTCGGCCATTGTGTCGTCTGTAATTTCGTAATCACGGTCGGTTTGACCGAGGACACTGGTTCCCTGACCGGTGAGAGCCGTATCGGCGTCTGTCAGATCGCTGGAGATAGCAGGAGCGCCTGTTTCAGGGGCCAGCAGGATTTCATCTAAATCTATATCTTCTTCCGGAGTAGCTGGGGCCTGAGGCTCCGGAACTTCCAATTCCGGTATTTCTTCAGGCTCAGGACTTTCCAGAGATGAGGTTCCTTCAAGCTCAGGACTCTCCGGAGATGGAGTTTCCGACGGTGGTTCTTCAGGTTCCGGTTCCGAAATTTCCTTGGGTTCGGCAACCATATCCGATATTAAAGCTTCGACTTCTTCAACTTTAAACAGTAAATTCGGACCGTCACGAAACTCACGTAACTTGCCTTCCTTGACTATCTGCTTCAGTTCCTCCGGGGTAATATCGAGTTTCTCGGCGGCTTCCTCTAATGAATAGAACATTCCGGCCATATTCACCATTCTCCTACAAGCTAACGACTTGATTCAAAGGCCATTGAGCTTTCTAAAAAAGATAATTAATAATATGTATTTTAACTTAACCCCGCTAAATATGCAACCTTTTTTTGGTCATTAACCGTTTAATGGTGTAAAATAGGGTCGAAAAGCCCGGCTACAAGTCAATTCTGTGTTGGTATTAAGTGAAAATTTACACGAATTACTGTTGGAATCTACCTGTACGTCGATGAAAGAAAACAAATGAATTGTATTTTTTTATATATTGCAACCATGGAAAGGCGACCAACCTTTGAAGACTGAAGTTGATGGGCCGATAATATATGCCACGGTTGAATCAGGTGCAGACTATACGTAAACTTCGTTGGCGACCTGTTCTCCGGGCCTAAAAGGCAAAGGCTCGAAGAACTGAACTGCAATACGTCGTAAAAAGCTGTTTACCTGGTCCACTCGGCAAACATGACCTGATCGGGTGAAATTTGCCATGTCGAACGAATCGTCCCGGCCGTATTGCGGAACACTGAAACGTGCCGTTATATACTGGCCCAGGTGAGGACAGCCTTCGTCCGCATAACATGTAAAGGCCGCTGCTTTGCTGGAAACATCAACCATCTGTCCCTGTGAGAGGGCATGATTGGGATTTTCAGTAAACCAGATTGGCCAAAAGTAACGTAGTCTTTGTTCTGTTCTTCGGTCGCTGTTTTGTTCCATTTTATTACCTCAAAGCCCCCCAGTACTTAATTCTTACATTTGCGAATCGTCAAATATGCCGGGTGACTTTACGAGCGACCGCCGGGAAAATCGAAGTGTATTGTATTGATAGGACCGGTTTTGAAGTTTTACGGCTTTTCTTTGTGGGAAGAAGGACTCGTTTTTTTTTTGCGAATTTTTTTCTCTCGGCGATTATATTCCTATAATCCGGTGTGATGTTATTAAAAAGTGTTTGATTAAGTTGTTGATTTAGTCTTAAAATAAGCGAATAACAGATTGCCTGAAAACTGCACGAAAATTCGGGAACCTAACATGTTAGTGATGATCTGAGCGTTGGGAATGTGGCGCCGGAGAATTCGCCCGAATAAATCATATCTTTGTATATAATATTTATTACAAGGGCCGGGCTTGTTCCTTCGACACTTCGGCTTAGCTCAGTGCAGGCTTTGCTCGGGATAGATTGGCTCGACTTTTTTTATTCGCTTTAGCTCCAAAAAGATTAAAATCTGGAAAATCCCGGAATTCGTTTGAACTTCTTCAATTATTTTGCATCTATAATTATGTGTTCGGAATTGATTTCGGGTATTTATGGATTCTGAAAAACAACTGGAAAATATTGTTATTCGTTGCAGGAGTGGTGACAGAGAGGCTTTTGAGGAGCTTTTCGAGTTATATCAGTCTCGACTGAAATATTATATAAGGCGATTAGACAACTCAAATGCCGAGACAGAAGATATCTTACAGGATATCTGGATAACGGTTTTTCGCAAAATCCACAGGCTCAAAGAAAATCAGTCTTTTCCCATCTGGCTGTACCGTATCGCAAGAAATAAAGTTTACGGCAGGTTCAGACGCAGCGAGAAATTTGTAGAACTGCCCGAAGATAAAAATCACCCGCAGTGTAGTGACGAAGATAACGAATTTTCCGCCGAAGATGCCGAACGATTGCATAAAGCTCTGAATAAAATCCAGCCGTATCACAGGGAAGTCCTGACGCTCTCTTTTATCGAGCAGATGTCCTACCAGGCAATAGCCGAGGTAGTCGGATGCAGTATAGGCACCGTCAGGTCACGAATATTTTACGCAAAACAATCTCTTCGAAAAGAAATGGAGAGTAACGATGGAAAACTATAAAAAATTATCTGAGGAACTCTTAAAAATAGACGGCATAGATCCCGCGAGCGTCTCGAATACTGAACGCGCTATGTTTAAGGCAATGCTTGATAAAGAAATGAAACATTTTAACCGCCTCTCCTGGCTTAGTGTAAGTCTGTTGTGGATTTTTTTTATAGCCCTGCTTGGTTTGTGCCTGTCCGAGCGAGCTCTTGAAGTACTGCATATTCCTTTCGTTATTGCATGGGCGATTGTGATTATAGGAATGTATGTTATACTTATTTTTTTATGGCCGAATCATTTCAGGAAAATCAAAGCAAGCGGCAAAAAAGTTCAACGGCTTCGTTTCATAGTTCATGGTAAGTATAGAGGCTTTCCCCTTGTCGGCAAAAAAGATGGAAAGATATATATCGACTGGCTCAGCATTATATTACTTGTCATAGCGCTCTGGTTGATAATCTCACTTGGGAGTGCGGGAGTTTATTATCTTCTCTGCCGACGCTGGGTGTTTTCTACGGCATCCGGGTCTGCGTTTCATATTTTCTTTATGACGATTATGAGCCTTGCATTTGTGATGCCCTTGTTATACCGTGGGCTAAAAGCACCACTGGAAGAATTAACAGAGATAAAAGCTGAGAACTACAGTTGCAGCAGAAGAAAATTTTCAATAATAACTGTAGCGGTGATAATTATTGCAGCGGTTCTTTCAATAAGTCTTTGGGATAAATCAATCCCGACTGCTTATGCAATCGAGCAAACCATCGAAGCAATGCGAAAGGTAACTACTGTTCATTGTTTCGGAAAAACATTTACAGAAGAACAGATTGAAATGTGGATCGAAGTAAATCCGGAAACAGGAGAAAATGAGAAATTCTATTTAGATAGTCCCGAAGCAACGGCAGTGGCAACAAAAAATGAATCTTATATGTATCAGAAACCAATAAATGTGGTTATCCATACAAAAATTGGTATAAGTACTGATGTTCGCTTTGGTCGGGTCATAGAAGATATGATAGATGTTTCTAATTCAAATAGTAAAGCCAAACTTAAGATTAGTGAAATCGATGGCGAAAAGCCAGTTATTCTTTTGGTTGTAGAAACTGATGAAATGATATTAGAGTGTAAGGTTGACCCAGACACAAAACTGCCGATGTCTATGCATTATAAGCCAAAAAAAGAGCCGCTACCTGGGGCGCTTGGTCAAAGTATTGATGAAATATATTATAATGAGCCATTGCCTGAAGGAATTTTTGAGTTTGAAATCCCGGAAGGAGCACAAGTAAGAGAGCAGTAAAAAAGAGAACATATCGGAAAATCAATATAGCCTCCGGCGTAAATCCGGGGGCTCTTTTTATTTATTGAGTGAATTTACGAGTTTTGTAAATTCATTTCCGCGGTGCTCGTAGTTCTCGAACATATCATAGCTGGCGCATGCGGGACTTAATAAAACAACATCGCCGGATTCGGCGAGGCGGTCGGCTAATGTAACTGCTTCGGCGAGAGAATTGGCAAGCTCAATTTTCGTCTCTCGTCTTTCGTCTCTCGTCTCTCGTTTGTTTTCAGCGTTAGAAATCGCATCAGCGATTAAAGGGGCGGTTTGGCCTATCAGGATGGCGGCCCTGGCTTTTTCGGAAATCATTCTGCCGAATTCATCGAAGGGCAGATTCTTATCATATCCACCGGCTATGATAATTATCGGTTCCTCGAAAGCCTCCAGAGCGGTAATGGCGCCGTCCGGCGTGGTAGCTTTCGAATCGTTGTACCAGCGGACGCCGTTGATCTCTTCGGCCAGTTCGAGCCGATGCGGCAGTGCCTTGAATTCGGGCAATGAATTTATGATACTTTCATCGTCAATTTCAAAATATTTAGCGATAGACAATGCTGCGGCGAGATTTGAAAGGTTGGCTCGGCCGGGCAAAGGAAAAACGCTGCGTATCTTTTCGCTTACGTCTTTTGTTGAAAATTTAAGGCATATTCGGCCGGGATTATTTACATATTTTTCGAACCATTCGGCGGCGATTTTGTCCTCGGCGTTGAATATGGAAACGGCGGGGTGAGCATCATCCGGTTTTTGATATTTGAAAATATTTTCCTTTGCGCTGCAATATTTATCGAATGTTCCGTAACGATCGAGATGATTCGGCGTCAGATTTGTCAGAAGGGCGATTTCAGGGGCTTTGTGAATTTCCGCCAGTTGCTCAATCTGGAAACTCGACAGCTCCAGCACAACTAAATCTTCAGAGCCGATTTGGTCTAAAATGGTTAGCAGAGGCTGGTTGCCGATGTTGCCGCTGAGCCAGACGCGTTTGTTGTTCGTATTTTGTCCCTCGTTACTCGTATTTCGCAGTAAATGTGCGGTCAGGGCGGTTGTTGTGCTCTTGCCGTTGGCTCCGGTTATGCCTATTATCCGTACCGGGCATAATTCGAAAAAGATGTTTATCTGCGAAGTGATAAATCTGTTCGCTCGACGGGCGATTTCGAGAAACTCGTTATCGCCGGGTACGGCGGGGTTTGCTATAATGATGTCGGCTTTTTCAAAATCAGCAGGATCGTGTCGGCCAAGGTGGTATTCTATGCCGGGATATTTCTTGAGCTTTTCTATAGAATCGCTTAGCTTTTGCCGGCTTGCCGAATCTGTGATAATGACTTTTGCACCGGCTTTTACGGCAAACCTGGTGACATCGGTTCCGCCGCCAAATCGACCCAGACCCATTACTAAAACTCTTTTACCGGTAAAGTCGTATTTTCGGTTTGGCATGTAGTTTAGTTTTCATTTTGCTGTCTGTATGTCTTTGCGCCCGGTTAGTTTGAGTCTTCGAGTGTTTTTTCCAGCTCGGGTTTGATATCAAGGTTCATGTTTGCGGCGCGAAGAATTCCGTTTTTATCGATGATGATCGAATAGGGAAGCGGTTTATTTATAATATAGGAGTTTTTCTTTAGGTCGAGCCACCCGTGACGCAGTTGATCCCATTTATATTTATCGACTGTCTGTTCCCAAATAGCACGGTCAAAATCGACACAGAGTTCGATGAATACGATATCATTACGTTCGGAAAATTGAGAAGCGAGCGAGTTCAGCTCGGGAACGGTTTTTTTGCATGACTGGCACCAGGTTGCCCAAAAATCCACAACGACGGTTTTTCCAATGAAGTCCGATAGTTTTCCGCTGTCACCATCTTTCCAGTCTATAATAAGCTCCGGGACGGGCTCGCCGATTTCAAGGGAGAAAGTTAACGAGCCCAATACGAGATCAAGTGAAATGGTTGCGTTTTCATTCATTGATTCTTTGGGCAGAAGGATACCGGAGTAATCGCAATTTATTATATAGGTAGTATTGGGACGAACGCCGATGAACTCGAATTTTCCATTTGGATCTGTTGTTATTTTGGGGTAATACAAAACCAATATCTGTTCCTTCTTCTCGTAAATATATGGAGTTAACTCCACTATTGTATCAGGTAGAGGTTTAATATTATTATCATAGAGCGTACCTCGAATTGTAATATCATTTTCTTCAACCGTTGTATCAATTTCCGGGTAGATGGCGTTGACGTGGTTGTTGGTATTGTTCTTGATTTCAATTAAGCGCTCATCAAATATAAATGGATTTCTTTCTTTAAGGTATTGATTGTGATTGGAAACTATAACCGAAAGCTGGTAAGTTCCTGCAGCTAAACCCTCTACTTTTACAGTGCAAGGCTCGTTGATTGTTTCATTGATTCCCCATGATAGATAAGTTTCTTTGCCCTTACTGATTGTCTTAATCAGTAAAAGGAAGTTTGCGGGAAAGGTATTAATATTTTCCGGAGGAGCGGGCAGGGTGTATTCGAGTGTTGAAGGCAAACCGGGAGAGAAAGCAACTTCAAGGTCCTTAGTGACTGTAAATGGTTCTGAGCAGTATCCGAATAATTTTTTGTCCTCAGTAATCCAACCGATTACATATGTGTTCCCAAGCCTCAGGGGGCCAATCCATGTATTGTCATCGATTTGTTTAATATCAAACGATAAACCAAATCTTTCAAACAATGCGGAAGCTGTGTCATTCGCCGGTACGACTTTCGGTGTGCCCGGCAGGGTCTTCCCAGTTAGCCTGTATGTTACTAATGTCATCGTATTAGGATCGATTTCAAAGTCGAAGTCATCTTGTGTGATAGATGTTATTTTAGGTTTCGGCGAACAGCCGAACGAGATGATAAAAATAAATATCAGATAGAAAAATATCCTCAGATTCATTCTGCTAATACCTCCAGAGTATTATGTATAAAACAGCTTTTTTGAGTAAACCGTAATCTTTCATTAGCATAATTTTGTTGACTGTAAAGCATTATTATAAAAGATCTAATAATAAACGACAAGGAAATTCATGTTTTGGACGAGTTTTCCATCTACAGTTCGTAATAAATATGAGATTAATATACCGGCTTGTAACCCTGGTAGAGGCGTGCAACACCGAATGTCAGCGATGTTGCGTGAACATTAGAGAAACCGGCCCTTAACATTAAGGATAAAAAGATTTTCTCACTGTCGAAGTTCTCGATACTTGTACTAAGGTATTTATAAGCGTGATTGTCACCTGAGATTAGACGACCGATAAGTGGTACGAATCGGCGTAAGTATAAAAGATAGCAACCTCTGATAACTCTGTTATTTGGAATGGAAAACTCCAGTAACAATGCCGTTCCGCCGGGTTGCAGAAGGCGGTATATTTCACTGAGCATCTTGAGTGAATCCGCAGTATTTCTGATACCGAAGCTCATAGTAACAACATCGAAGGTCTCATCGTCGAATGGGCATGAAGAAGCATCGGCGTGAATCAGACTGGAACGGTCGGTGAGATGATGCTTAATAATTCTCCTGCGGCATAGAGCCAACATATTTTCAGAAATGTCCAGACCCGTTACTTCCACGATATTGAGATTTCTGTAAAGCAGCGAAATTAACACTTCGCCTGTGCCGGTGGCCATGTCGAGGACTCGCAGTTTGTGTACTTTGTCAATACAATCAATAAGTTTCCTGCGCCAGAAAAAATCCTGCCCGAAGGATAATAAATGGTTCAGGATATTATACGTATGCGCAATGCTGTCGAACATTTGCCCGACAGAATTTGTAGCCGGGACCGGTGGTTGTATCGATACAGGTTCTAAGCCGGCCATATTAACATGAAGGATTTCGTATTTTGATAATTTACAACCGGTGAGCACATTAAGGTTGTCATGTTAACTCAAAGTTTGGTTTGCATCGCCGTCGCCAGATCGATCTTTGTATCTATCACCGCCTGCTCGATACATCTTTTCCAATCGTCACCGAACTGGTTTTTATATTTCGGCTTTTCATAAGCATAAATTATAGAGCGTGAGGCATTGATCAAAGCACCGGTGCCGTCGGGTTTGCAGAATCTGACACAATCGGCGGCGGAAGCTCCCTGCGAGCCGTAACCCGGTACGAGAAACCATACTTTTTCATAGTTGCGGCGTAATGCACTTGTCACATCGGGTGCGGTACCGCCGACCACCATTCCCACATTACTGTAGCCATATTTGCCTATTCGCTCAGGTTTGTTGGCGATTTGGTTAACGATTTCGGCGATTCTCTCGTACACGGCCTTGCCTTCGGCGTCAGTGACATCCTGGATGGCTGCGGCGGAAGGGTTGCTGGTTCTGACCAAAACAAAAACTCCTTTGCCCTGTTGGGTGGCCACGTCGGCGAAAGGTTCAATGCCATCGGCTCCGGTATAACCGTTGATTGTTATAGCATCCGGGGCAAGGGTGTCCTCGAGACCGGCCAGTTCCGGGTTTTGCAGGTGGGCGGTTGCATAAACGGCCGCTGTATGACCTATGTCACCGCGTTTTACATCACCGATGATCTCCAGCCCCAAATCTTCCGCTTCAGAAATCAAATTATAGTAAGTCTCCAGACCCTCCCAGAGATATTTTTCAAAAAATGCAATGTTTATCTTTACCGCCGGTACCATCGGAGCAACAATTCGCATAACCTGTGTACAAAAATCGAAAATAGCGTCAACCGCGGCGTCGGCGTCGAACTCATCATTCATCTGGCGATGATTTCTTATTACTTCCGGCAGCCTGTTGTAAACAGGGTCCAAACCTACAACCAGGCAGGTTTTTTTAGTTTTTACAGCTTCACAGAGACGATCAGCAAAATGATCTGACATATTATGATTCCTTATATTAGAAAAAGACTTTTTAGCAAACAATGAAATTACTATAATAACTTGTATGATATCGAGCAAGAAAGAAATGCCGACTATGGGTACAGATTTTAAAAATTGCAAAAAATCGAGAATAAAAAAGCTGATTTTTTGGTTAATCATCGATTTTATTGTATTAGTTACGGTTCTTGGTTTGTTGAAATATAGACCCGGTCGATATAATCCTGTTGTTCTCGAACCCGACGGTTACGAGCGTGAGCAGGTGAGTAAATACTGGACGCATGAATTGCTTCCTAAAATCCATAACGATTCACAACTCGGTAAACCATTTGACGTGGTTATTACACAGGAAGGTGTAAATGATATAATATCTCGGGCGAACTGGCCGGTGCAATCCGAAGGTATCATGTTTTATTCACCGGCGGCTATTTTTGTTCCGGGTGCCGTGGTGTTGATGGGGACCGCAGATGTCAGAGGTGTGGAATTTATTATAACGATTGAACTGGTTCCAGAGTTTGATGAAGCCGGATTTGTGAATCTGCAGGTTACCAAGATGAAAATCGGCGCTATGAATATCACTCCCATTGCCAAGGCGGCTGCTAAAAAGATGTATACTCAGAAACTCGCGGATTTTTCTGTAGATACTCAGGATTTTCGGACAAAAATCGTTGGTTCATTGCTCAATGACGAACCTTTTGAACCCGTTTTTTATATTGGTGGTAATAGAGTGCGGGTGGAGAACATAGATATCGAGCAAGAAAGATTGGTAGTGCATCTGGCCCCATTGACAAAGCAGCGTTTATAGTACACTCGCAGTCATTATGCCGAATCAAATGATCTCAAGATTAATCCGGAGTCTGGTTCGTATCTAATTTTAAGGATCATTCCTGTTCTTCTTATGATTTGGAACTACAGCATTTATTGACTCTGCCGGCCCAATTATCCACAAAATTTCGTGAATCATGAGAAAGTCACTATAAGGTCACCGTGTAAGGAAAAGGGGATTTTGGCACAAGAAACCCTTTTTTATTAGGACTTTATATGTTTAAGACCATTTTATTTTGATAGTATCAGTGCTCTGGGCGAAAAAATATATAAAATCAATAAAAAAATCATTGCTCTTAACGGATTTGACGATTATTATAATAAATTCGCCTGTAAGGGTTTATATAAAGAGCTACCATAGTTGAACTTTGAATTGATAGGTATTTACCATGCTAATAACAGGATTGGTTAATAGTGCAAAGTAAACGAACAATGGGTTTTTGCAGCTATGTTTTTGTGCGAATGGTGGCTTGGGAATCGGTGTTTTTGCTTCAATGGCAGGAAACGAATGAGGTTTTTAGTCGGGTTCGCATATTGCAGAATCAAATGCGAAATGGGTTCCCATATCGGAGGCAGATGATGTAGTGTAAAAGGAACTACAACCTCTGTTCGTTTTGGCCTGTTAGGGAGTTTATGGTTTACGGGCTCCCCTTTGAAGTGGAAACCTGAGAGGTTTCCTTTTTTTTTATTGGGCATCGATTTTAATTGAGCTGAATTCTAATCGGAAAGAGATAGGAACGATGAACCAGGAATTGCTAAGAATCGTGGAGAACATTGCTCGCGATAAAAACATCGACAAGGAACTGATATTTCTGGACCTTGAAGAAGCTATGGTTTCAGCGGCCAGAAAGCATTTCGGTGAACCGGAAAGCAATATAGTGGTTAATATCGACCGTAACAACGGTCAAATTGTCGCCTTCAAGGACGATGTTCAGATAGATATCAAACGACTCGGCCGAATTCCCGCTCAGACAGCCAAGCAGGTTATCATTCAGAAAATTCGGGCCGGTGAAAGAGATAGTATATATGCTGAATTCATTCAACGAAAAGGAGAGATCATAAGCGGCGCCGTCGTGCGATATGAAAGCGGGACATTGATTGTCAATCTGGATCGCTGGACAGAAGGTTTCATGCCGAGAAGCGAGCAGATAATGGGTCAGACACATCGGGCCGGGGAGAGAATCAGATGTCTGATTCTTGATGTGAAAGAGACCTCAAATCAGGTCAAAATTATTCTCTCGCGCACGCATCCTGATTTTATCCGTCGATTGTTCGAGTTAGAGGTGCCTGAGATTAACGAGAAAATTATTGAAATAAGGGCTTTGGCGCGAGAGGCGGGGTACAGGACCAAAGTCGCCGTGGTCTCAATGGATGACAAAGTGGATCCTGTCGGTGCTTGTGTGGGCGTACGGGGCAGTAGGATAAAAAACATTGTTGATGAGCTTGGTGGAGAGAAAATTGATATTGTTCGCTGGAACGAATCGTCTCAGGTGCTCGTTTCAAATGCGTTGATGCCCGCGAAAGTCAGTGAAATTGCCTTATGTTTTGAATTGGGGCGGGCAACGGTGGTTGTAGATGAGGACCAGCTCAGTCTGGCGATTGGTAAACACGGGCAAAATGTTCGGTTGGCTGCCAGACTAACTAACTGGGATATCGATATACTAACACCGGATGAATATAATCAGGGGATCGAACGATTGACAACCTGCGTTAAGACAGTAGGAGACGCTGATGATACTATGGTTGACAAGCTTATAGCATTAGGTGTGATATCCGTTCCCGATCTGGATGATGTGGGAGTTGAGCCATTAATTAATGAGCTTAAGATAGACGCGGACCTGGCCGAGAGGCTCATTAAAGCAGCGGCTGGGGAGGCAAGACGTCTTGCGGACGAATCTAAACAGAAAGAAGCGGAGAAGCAACTGGCTCAACAGGCAAAGGTAAGCGATAATGAAAAATAGGCTTTTTATGGATATTCAGGGGTTTCTATCTTTCGATGAACCTGTTATACGAGTGGAGTCCTGAATCATATCCAAAAATATATATGAGTACTGATGATGGATTAGATTGGAGAATTGTTTGGCTACTACAAGAATTTACATTTTAGCCAAGGAACTCGGAGTAAAAAGCTCTGCTGTTGTAAGAAAGTGCCAGGATGAAGATCTGGACGTAAAGAACCATATGTCGGTTATATCGGCTGGTTTGGCGGCAACTATCCGGGAGTGGTTTAGTGAGGGAGAAAATATAACCACCATTGAAACCTCTGGTAAGGTGGATTTGGATAAGGTTCGAATCAAGAAGAAGAAAACGAAGAAAAAATCACCCACTGAAAAGGTCATAGCTCAAAAGACTGAAGATGCAGAGACCAAAGCCGAGCACGCCGATGCAATAACTGCCGAAACTACTATAGCTGAAGCTGAACAAGAGCAACAAGCTACTGCAGTATCTATTGAGGAGCCGCCAGGCACAGAAAAAAAGGAAGGCAAAGAGCCTGTCCAACCGGAGCCGGAGCCGGAACCGGAACCAATAGTACCTGCGGGTCCAATTCTCGAAAAGCCGGCACCTGCTCGCTTAAGTGGACCTCAGGTTGTTAGGGTCGAAGCACCTGAACCGGCACGCCGTCGTCCAAAGCCCAGGACGAGAGTTCGGTATGATGCACCGGTTACCGAACCTTTGATGTACAGTCAGAATAAGCAGGAAGATATGAAGTTTGCTTCGCCTGCGGAAAAGAAACAGTCGCCAAAACGACATAAGGAGCGGACACACGGACGAAGACGGGAAGAATCGAACCTGGACGCAATAAAAAAGTCCAAAGTCAGCAGCAAATGGCGACAAAGAGATATTGAGGAAAGAAAAGCCCGGCTGGATGCCGCTGCCGGCGAGGGTTTACGTTCAAGACCGGTGCGTAAAATTGCTGCTAAATCCAAGCTTAGAGTCAGTGCTCTGGTTCGGCCGTTAAAAGCCGTTGTTAGTGAGCCGATTATTGTAAAAGATTTATCAGCGGCTCTTGCGGTCAAATCAACGGATATTATTGGAAAACTAATGCAGCAAGGTGTAATGGCTACAGCTAATCAGGTAATAAGCAACGATGTCGCGGAACTGATTGCTTTGGAGTTTGAAACCGAGCTGGTTGTAGAATATAAAAATACTCTGGAGGAAGAGATACAAGAAGAATTTGAACAACGAGAGCGTAAAAAACTGGAAAAACGTGGTGTAGTTGCCGCAATGCTCGGACACGTTGACCATGGCAAGACAAGCCTGCTTGATAAAATCAGATCCACACATATAGCAGAGGGTGAGGCCGGGGGGATTACGCAGCATATCGGGGCATCTGAAGTTGTCTGGGACGATAAGAAAGTAACTTTTCTCGATACTCCCGGGCACGAGGCTTTTACAGCTATGCGTGCCAGAGGTGCCAATATGACCGATGTTGTGGTGCTGGTGGTAGCTGCAGACGATGGAGTAATGCCGCAGACCATAGAAGCGATAGCCCACAGCAAAGCAGCAAACGTACCAATTATAGTCGCACTGAACAAAATAGATTTACCCGGCTGCGATATAAACCGTATCTACGCTCAATTTTCAGAGCACGACCTGACACCTGCAGAATGGGGTGGTCAGACCGAAGTAGTTAAAACAAGCGCTACGACCGGTGAGGGTATAAATGATTTACTTGAATCTCTTGACTATGTAGCTGAATTACTTGAACTAAAAGCCGATAATACGATCCCCGCGACAGGATGGGTTATTGAAGCGAGTATGTCGGCAAAACGCGGCCCGGTGGCGACCCTGTTGGTCAAGGAAGGTATAATACAAAAAGGGGATATAATATTGGCCGGCAGCACTTTCGGCAGAGTGAAAATGCTGAAAAACAGCTACGGTAAGAATATAAAGGCGGCTACAAGCTCTATGCCTGTGGAGATAATCGGCCTGAACGATATCCCTCAGGCAGGCGATAAATTTTATTGTCTGGATGATATTAACAGGGCCAAGTTGGCCGCCGAGGAAAAGCAGGTACGCAGCAGAGAGCATTCTCTGGCTGAAAGAACTCAGGTGACCCTGGATAATTTATTCAGCCAGATTGAAGCGGGCAAAACGGAAACACTTAATCTTATCATCCGGGCTGACGTTCAGGGCTCAGTCGATGTTTTAAGGAAATACCTGACTGATTTAAGCACTCCGGAAGTGAAAATAAATATTCTGCATTCAGCTCCGGGTGGAATTACCGAGGGTGATGTTGTACTTGCCGAGGCATCGAATGCTATAATTATAGGCTTTAATGTTGTTAGCGAGGAGCACGCCGCTAAAATCGCTGAAGCCGGAGGCGTTGAGATAAGGCTTTACAATATTATATATCGTATCACCGAAGATTTACAGAAATCCATGGTTGGTCTGCTCAAACCGGAAGAACAGGAAAATAGTCTTGGCAGAGCGGTTGTAAGGACTATTTTCAAAATTTCTCGAATCGGCACAATAGCCGGTTGTTATGTCAGCAGCGGAGTCGTAACCAAGAATGCCAGGGTGCGATTGATACGCGACAATATTGTGCTTAAAGATAACTTGAGTATAGATACGCTAAAGCATTTCAAGAATGATGCCCGCGAAGTAAAGACGGGCCTCGAATGCGGCATTAAGATAGCGGGATTCGACGATATTAAGGGCGATGATGTTCTTGAGTTCTATGAAATCGTTAAAATAGCCAGAACGCTTTGAACCGGCTATTGATTATTATATAAAATAAAACAAAAACTGTACGCTGCATAAAAATGGCAACTCGAAGGCAGGAAAAGGTAGCTCGCATAGTAAGGGAAGCGGTTAGTGAAGCTATCTCAAACCATCTTAACGACCCACGTATTGAAGGGCTCGTGAGCGTTACGAGGGTCGAAATGGCAACTGATCTGCGAAGTGCTAATGTATATATTAGCATCTTTGGTAAGGACCAGACAAGCCAGAATAAGACTTTCACTGCAATAACACATGCGAAAAGCAGAATACAATCTATGCTTGCCGACGGCATGCAGAGTAAGTTTTGCCCTGTTTTACATTTTCATATGGATGATAAATTCAAAAAGACGCTTGACATACTCAAATTAATAGACCAGACATCCAGTGAGCGTAAAAAGAACATAATAGACGACCAGATGCATGAATATTAAAATATTTGAACGATTGACTCGTCGAACGCTGAAATGCCGAGTCTTTTCCGGTTGACCTATCCAGGCAGAGGCTGATATGAAGAATAGTAAAGAGTATTCGAAGAAGATACAGAGTTTGTATCGCTCATTAAAGCATCAATATCCAAAAGCTCAGGAAATCAGCTACGAAACGGTGATGGATGCTATTGTCTTTGCTGTTATCAGCGAAAAAATGAGTGATAAAGCAACAGAATCTGCTATTAAGAAATTCCCCGAATATTTCATTGATTTAAACGATTTACGCGTTTCGCGGACGGAAGAAATTATTGAAGTGCTGGGTGAGAATACACCACAGACAAGGGAGATAGCTTCGAGAATCAGTAAGATTCTTCAGGCTATTTACAACGACTATCATAGAGTTAATCTTGAGGCATTGAAGAAACTCGGCAAACGTCCGGCCCGGCAAATCCTTGAGAAGATCGATGGCATCAGCCGTTTCGTCATCGATTACTGTATGCTCACATCTCTGCACGGCCATGCTGTACCACTTACGGAAAATATAGTCAATTATCTTAAGATAAATGATTTGGTTGATGGTGATGCCGACGAGCAGCAGATTTCCGGCTTTTTGACAAAGCAAATTCCGGCGAAAAACGGATATGAGTTTTATGCACTTCTCAGGCATGAAAGTGAAACAGCTAAAAGCAGGAAGAAGACCAAAACCAGGATTAAAACTAAAACAGAAAAGAAAAAAACAACCAGGACTAAGAAGAAGGCAAAAAAATAAAATCAGGAAATTATATTAAAAGTGTATTAAACAAAACGATGGCAGAAGAAATATTAAAATTAGGCATTCCCGCGGGTAGTCTGCAAAAGGCAACCGTAGAGCTTTTTGGTAAATCCGGTTTTAACATCGCCGATTCTGAAAGAAGTTATTTACCTCGTATTGACGACAGCCAAATTCAGCTTATTATGCTGCGGGCTCAGGAAATGAGCAGGTATGTTGAAGATGGTGTCCTCGATGCGGGCATTACCGGCTATGACTGGATAATGGAAAACGGTTCGGATATAAAGGAAATCTGCGAACTTGCATACAGCAAAGCGACAAGCAAGCCTGCCAGATGGGTATTGGCCGTTCCTGATGAATCGAAGGTCAGGAAAGTGGAGGACCTGGCCGGTGGTATAATCGCTACCGAGCTGGTTAACGTGACAAAGAAATACTTCGCAGATAAGAATATCAATGTAAAGGTGGAATTTAGCTGGGGAGCTACGGAGGTGAAAGCTCGTTTGGTGGATGCCATCGTGGAACTTACCGAGACAGGTTCGTCGCTGCAGGCGAATAATCTGCGGATAATAGATACGGTAATAAGCTCTACTACAAGGTTTATCGCCAATAAGCAGGCCTGGAGTAATAAGTTCAAGAGGGAGAAAATGGAAAATATCTCCATATTACTCAACGCGGCAATCGAAGCTCGCAGCAAAGTCGGATTAAAGATGAACATAAAAAAGAAAGATCTGGATTCGATACTGGAAGTATTGCCTTCGGAGAAAAGCCCTACAATTTCCTCTCTGGCGGATCCGGAGTATATAGCTATAGAAGTGATTATTGAGGGTAAAATCGAGCGTACTTTGGTCCCGGCTCTCAAGAGAGCAGGAGCATCAGGCGTAATCACCTACCCTCTCAATAAGGTTATCCACTAATAATACATACAATACAAGCTACAGTTTTCTTGCTATCTATATCAAATCCGATATACTTATTCAGAAGCATATTTTGATTTCCGGAATTAGTATCTATGGTCAAGAATATCGCAATTTTGGGTTCGACCGGGTCGATCGGCAAAAATGCGTTGCGTGTAATCGATGCTCTCGGGCCCCGGTACCAAATCAGTGCGCTCAGCGCTCATAGCAATGTACGGCTTTTGGCTGAACAGGCCATGCAGTACAAGCCCAAAGTTATCGCTGTTACAAATCCTGACTATGACAAAGAGCTAAGAGAGTTGATCGGCGATTCGGATATCGAGATAATCGCCGGACCGGACGGATTGATTGAAATTGCACGGCTTGAAGAGGTTGATATTGTTCTTACTGCTGTTGTCGGATCAGCCGGGTTGCCTGCGGTTCTTGCCGCCGCCAGAAGCGGCAAGCAGCTTGCCATCGCGAATAAGGAGCCGCTTGTTATTGCAGGTGAGCTTTTAATGAAAGAGGCTAAGGATAACGGTAGTACGGTCCTGCCCGTGGACAGTGAACATTCGGCGATTTTCCAGGCAATGCAGTCAGGCAGTCGCGAGGAAGTTAGTAAAATTATCCTGACTGCTTCGGGTGGTCCCTTTAGGCGGGCCTCTATCGAAGATATAAAAAACGTATCGCTGGAACAGGCTCTCTCGCATCCTGTGTGGGATATGGGACCGAAAATCACTATTGACTCGGCTACCATGATGAACAAGGCATTTGAGGTTATCGAGGCTCGCTGGCTTTTTGATATGCCGGCTGAAAAGATCGATGTTTTGATTCACCCTGAGTCGATTGTGCACTCTCTTGTCGAATTTGTGGATGGCTCGGTGATAGCACAGCTCGGTGAGCCGGATATGTGTCTTCCGATTCAATATGCTTTAACCTATCCTGACCGTGTTGCGGGAATCACCAGGCCTTTGTGGCTTGATAAAATAGGTAGTCTTACGTTTGAGAAACCTAATCTGGAAGTGTTTCGTGCACTTGCATTGGGTTTTGAGGTTGCGCGAACCGGTGGTACGGCTGCAGTTGTTTTCAATGCTGCAAACGAAGCGGCGGTTGGGGAATTCTTGGCAGGAAGAATTAATTTTGTTACCATAGTCGAACTAATCGAACATTGCTTGGATAGGCATAATGTTAAAAAAAGTGTAACTCTCGAAGAACTTCTTGAGGCGGATTCCTGGGCCAGAAGAGAGGTGGCCAGCAGCTTGAAACATAGAACAGAGAGTGCTAAAACGTAGTGAGAAGCAGATAGGCGAAATACGAAACTATAATTTTCGAATATTGATTTGAAAGCAATGTTTTCGCTTATGAGTTTTTGAGTGAGTTATAATTTTTTTGATTCTCAAGAGAGGTTATTGAATGTCTGAACTTAAGAGATTGTATAATAAGTATTTTCGTATAGTTTTATTTATTGTTTTTTTGGTTGTAGTTGTTTATTTGATCATCCGAAACATCGGCGCATTTGGTAATGTGCTGCTGGTTATGCTTGGATTTGGAGCTGTGGTTTTAGTTCACGAGTTCGGCCATTTCATTGTTGCAAAATTATCTAATATAAAGGTTGAGGCTTTTTCAATTTTCATGCCGCCGATTCTTTTAGGTGTTCGAAAAACAGAAAAAGGCTATCGGTTCAGAATATTACCGGAGATTTTTCCCAAAGAAGGTGACGAAACCGGCGAAGGTGTGATGAATTTCACCATCGGCAGGAAAGGCCAGGCGAGTGAAACGGAATATCGTGTAGGTCTTATTCCGTTTGGTGGTTTTGTTAAAATGCTGGGCCAGGATGACATCGGGCCGGTTAAGAACAACGACGATCCCCGTTCGTATGCAAATAAGCCGGTTCATATTCGTGCGGCTACTATAGCGGCGGGAGTTGTATTCAATGTTGTTAGTGCGGTTATTATTTTCATGATAACTTTTCTTATCGGGATAGAATTGCAGCCACCTGTCGTCGGTGGGGTAATTCCAGATTCGCCGGCGGCCCGCGCCGGTCTTAAGGAGGGGGATGAGATAATTGAAATTGCCGGCAAAACAGAAGATCTTGACTTCAGTAATGTTGGAATTGCGGCCGCGTTGTCGAACAGGGATGAAAAAGTCGCGATCAGAGTCAGGCACACGGACGGCTCCGAAGAAGATATGACGCTCGTGGCTGAAAGATTATCCGATCAGCCGATGAGGTTGTTCGGTGTTTTAAAGGCCTCAAGTTTGACTGTTGCGAAATATTTAGATGAAGATGCCAACGATTTATATTCAAGAACGGATTTGCTTCCCGGCGACCGTATCACATCTGTTAACGGCAGAGACATTCGAGGACACTGGGAATTAGTCGATATAATCCAGAATACTCTTCTGCCCGAAGTGACATTGTCGGCCGAGCGAACCAGGAACGGCAAAAGCGAGATCGTTGAAGTGCAAGCTCGGTTATGTTTGAGTATTGCTTCCGGTTCTGATGTTCAGTCTGAATCAGACTTAACTAATGTTTATTCTATGGTTCCTCGCCTGAAGATAGTCCTTTCTGCAGATGAACAGGATCCGTCTAAAAATGATACCGATTCATATTTGCGGGCCGGTGATATTATTCTTGCGGCCGGTGATATTAATAATCCGACATACAAGGAACTTCGTGACATTATAGCCGAGCATGAAAACAGAGAATTGCCGATAAAAGTTCTGCGTGTGGATCCAAACCGGATTGAAGATTCACTTCTGGTTACAGTTATACCTCGAAAAGAAGAGGGCGTCGAAAGACCTTTAATCGGTATTAATCTTGCTCTGGATACCGAGCGGCCGATAGTCGCCAAGACCATTGTTACAAAACAAGGCCCGTCGGAACTGAAGATTCCATCCGGAGCTACGATTACGGCTGTTGACGGAGAAGCTGTCGCCGACTTCTATGATGTGATTCGGGAAATAAAAAAGTATCCGGGGGAGCGTATTACGGTTGACTGGCGTCTCGATCAGGAAACAGCGGGCAATGTGGTTTTGGAAGTTGGTACGGATGATGAATTTATTACTGTTAAATCTTTTCTTGCCGAAGATATTCCTTTTGCAGATTTAAAGAGATCATACAAAGCCAGCGGTCCTATTAATGCGGTGGTTATGGGATACAGAAGAACTGTGATGTTTATCGCTCAGACTTATGTGACACTAAAGCGTCTGGCCAGCGGACTTGTCAGTCCTAAAAACCTCATGGGCCCTGTTGGTATTATTACATTCAGCTACCGAATCGTTTCCGAACAGCCCATGGTTTATTATGTATATTTCCTTGGTCTGATTAGCGCTGTGATTGCGGTGTTTAATTTCCTGCCTCTACCGCCTCTTGACGGGGGCCTGGTTGTGCTTTTACTGGTCGAAAAAATCAAGGGTTCGGCGTTGAGTGAGCGGGTGCAAACGGTCATAGCATACACGGGTTGGATGCTCATACTGTTACTTTTCTTGTATGTTACATTTAACGATATTGTCAGAAGTTTTTTTAGCCCTGGTCTCGGCTCATGAACGATAGAACGGCGTAGCTTTACTCTAACCGAAGAAAGGATTCGAAAGTGTTGGATTTACTGGAAAAAATATCTTCGTCTCAGTATCACGAAGGTATATTCAGTGCTCTGAAGGAACAGGACAAACAAATTTATGAGCTCATAAAGAAAGAATACGACAGGGTACAAAACAACCTGCAGCTTATCGCTGCGGAGAATCAATGTTCTCAGGCGGTGTTGGCGGCTTTAGGCTCAATTATTCAGAATAAAACGACTGAAGGTTTTCCCGGGGCCAGATATCATGGCGGCTGTGAGGTTGTTGATGATGTAGAGAGGCTGGCGGAAGCAAGAGCCAAAGAAACCTTTAACGCGCAATATGCAAATGTCCAGCCACATTCCGGAACAAGCGCCAACCAAATTATACTCACCGCTATGCTTGAAAGAGGCGATAAGGTATTGAGTCTCGGCCTGGATCAGGGAGGGCACGTCTCGCATGGGGCAAATGTTTCGTTCAGCGGCAAATTCTTCGATGTTGAGAATTATTACGTCGATAGGGACACCTTTCTTCTGGATTATGATGCCATTAGGGCCAGGGCGATGGCTGTCGGGCCGAAGTTGATTATATGCGGTACTACTGCATATTCCAGAACTATAGATTTCAAAAAATTCAGAGAAATTGCCGATAGTGTCGGTGCATATCTGATGGCGGATATTTCGCATATCGCCGGACTGGTAATCGCCGGTGCTCATCCTTCTCCCATCGACTATGCGCATTTTACAACTACAAGCACTTATAAGCCGGGAGGACCCAGAGGTGGTCTGATATTGATGGGCAGGGACTTTGACCGGAAAATAAATGTTGCAGGCAGGGAAATGGCCTTGTGGCAGCATATTGAAAAAACGGTATTTCCGGGTGTGCAGGGGACTCCTTATTTGAATAATATCGCAGCAAAGGCAATTTTTTTCAGGGAGACGCTTTCCGAGGAATACAGAACAAGGCAATTTAAGATTATTGAAAATGCAGGGAGGCTTGCAAACAATCTTGCAGATTTGGGCTATGATGTGTTAACCGGCGGAACGGACAACCACATGATTCTTGTTAATATCAGTAATCTGCGCACGGGTTTGACGGGTTTAATTGCACAGAAGTGTCTCGAAGATTGTGGGATTATTATCAACATGAACAGGCTGCCTTATGACCCAAAAAGTATCAAAATTACAAGTGGTATAAGATTGGGCACCCCTATTGTCACCAGAAGCGGTATGGGAACAAAAGAGATGGATCGAACGTCCGTGTTGATGGATGCGGTATTAAAGTCCGTGGACATAATCTCAGGTAGTGAATATGAGTTAAAAAAATCTTTCCGGGACAACATCAAAAACAAAGTCAGAGAGTTTTGTAACAGATTCCCAATACATTAGAGATATATACTATCCGTTTAAAACTTTAAACCTTAAATAATATTAAGGTCAGCAGGGTTGGACTCTCGGTAATCCAAATAGCAGAATCACACAGCCTATTCATACGGGTATCTACTGTGTAATGAAAATTGTTGCTTTTTCCATGAATATCCTTTAATGTGCTTGTTCCTCATGGCATAATAACAGCTAAAATACTCTATTAATAAAAGACGGGACTTAAGAATGAAAAAGGCATTAATTACCGGCATAACCGGGCAGGATGGTTCCTATTTGGCTGAGTTACTTCTCGAAAAAGGCTATGAAGTTCATGGTATTGTCAGGCGCGTGGCCTTAGAGGACCCCGACCACAGGCTTTGGCGGTTGAAATCCGTATCCGACCGGATTCATTTACATGCGGGTAGCCTGGAGAGTTACGCGAGCATATTTAACGTTGTGCAAAAAGTCCAGCCTGATGAATGCTACCATTTAGCTGCTCAGAGTTTCGTCGCCTACTCTTTTGAGGATGAATTCTCCACAATCAACACAAATATCAATGGAACTATGAGTGTTTTATCCGCCATCACACAAATTGTTCCGGAATGCAAAGTATATTTTGCCGGTTCATCCGAGATGTTCGGCCTGGCAAAATACTCACCTCAAAACGAAGATACACCTTTTCATCCGAGATCTCCTTACGGAATTTCCAAAGTTGCCGGATTTGATCTGACCAGAAATTATCGTGAGGCTTACAATATTTTTGCATGTAACGGAATTCTTTTTAACCATGAAAGCCCCCGCCGAGGTTATGAATTTGTTACCAGAAAGATAAGCAGTGCAGTAGCTAACATCAAAGCAGGATCATCCGGGGAATTAAGGTTGGGGAACCTGGATGCGAAAAGAGATTGGGGATTTGCCGGTGATTATGTCAAGGCGATATGGCTTATCCTTCAACAGGACAAACCTGATGACTATGTTGTAGCAACGGGAGAAACTCACTCGGTAAGAGAATTTGCGGATCTGGCTTTCAATTACGTAGGTTTGAACTGGCAGGATTATGTTGTAGTCGATGATAATTTTTACAGAGCCGCTGAAGTTCATCAGTTGACCGGCGATTATTCCAAAGCGCGAAAGATATTGGGGTGGACGCCGCGTGTTAAGTTCAAAGAATTAGTCGAAATGATGGTCCATGCGGATGTTGAAAAGGTCAGGGATCTTCAAAATAGAAATCATAATCGAAATAATACAATCAATGTTCCCTCGGGCAAGATGTAGATAAGTGAAAATCGCTCTTATTTGTGACTGGCTGACTGGAATGCGGGGAGGCGAGAGATGCCTTGAAGCGGTATGTGAGTTGTTTCCGGATGCCGATATTTTTACTTTGATTCACATTTCCGGGAGCGTTACCGACACTATAGAGTCACATAAAATAACCACTTCGTATATTCAAAAATTGCCGGGGGAAAATTTCAGGCACTACCTGCCTTTATTCCCCAACGCAATACAACAGTTTGATTTAAGTGGTTATGATTTTGTCATAAGTTTTAATCATTGCGTTGCTAAAGGCGTTAAAGTTCCGAAGGATGTCCCGCATTTATGTTATTGTTATACCCCGATGCGTTATGCCTGGTATATGCGGGATGAATATTTAAGTACATTCAACTTTGCTACAAGACGGCTTGCTCAGATGATGCTCGATTTTCTCAGGGCCTGGGACAGAAAAAGCTCGTTGGGCGTGACACACTTTATTGCTATCAGTCAAAATGTACGAAATCGAATCAAACATGCTTATAACAGAGATTCGGTGATTATTTTTCCTCCCGTCGATAGTGACCGTTTTACGGTTTCAAAACGGGATAAAGGATACTATCTTGTCGTTTCTGCGCTGGTGCCCTATAAAAGAAACGACATAGCTGTAAAAGCTTTGAGTGGTATGCCGGACCGGAAACTTGTAGTGGTGGGAAACGGGCCGGAATTAAATAATATAAAGAGTATGGCGAAGGCAAACGTTACTTTTATCGAAACGGCCGGCGATGAAGAAGTAGCTGAGTATATGAAAGGATGTAAAGCGTTATTGTTTCCGGGAGAAGAGGATTTCGGTATTGTGCCTTTGGAAGCACAGGCCTGTGGCAAGCCTGTGATAGCGTTTGGCAAAGGCGGTGCCCTGGAAACGGTAGTGGGTTTGGACGAGTCCCGGCCTGACCAATCCGATGCGACGGGAGTGTTCTTCTATGAGCAAAATCCGGAAGCTTTGCGAGAAGCCATTTTGTTTTTTGAGAAAAATAGAAGTAAAATTGGTCCCGCGAAATGTCGAGATAATGCGATGAAGTTCAGCCGTCCTCTGTACAAGCAATCGATGCAAAAATATATTCAAACAGTTGTGGGAGAAATTTAATAACTACTGGATAGATGTACTTTGACGTACATTTTTATATATCGCAAGTTCTCGTTTATGGTCCTTGTCCTCGAGTACAATCAGTTGAATCATTCCTGATTCGATATCTTCTCTTCCCGGTTCACATACAATGTATTGAATATCGGCGGGAAGAGTCTTAGTATCATATTTAAGCCCTTTGCGCTGTGCATAAAAACTGATACGAAGATCGGGGACGGCGATGGAAGCATCCGTTTCAGTATTTTCAGCAAGCCATTTGGCGGCTTCACGATAAATCTGTTTATCATTGTGCGACGACCGGAGCAATTTTGGAGTACAAATTGCAATTCCAATCACAATTAAAATAATAAACCATAAACCTTTTCGTTGGTTTTCCCTAAGGGATTTTACTTCGAGCCGGGATGCGATTATTTTTATGCCTGTGGGAATATAAAAAATTGTAAATGTCACCAATGGTAGAATGTGGCGGCCGCTGATATAACCGCTTCTGCAATAAAGCCATATCATTAAAGGAATATTGGTAACGATAAGGGCAGTTATAAAAAACTTTTTCGGATGCAACAGATTCCGTTCTTTGATGTGTATGTATATACCTATTATGAGCGGCGGAAGGAAAAACCACATCAGGGCGTTTCCAATATTTTCAAATAACTCTCCAACAGCCTTTGCAATCTCCAGCGGGACAACACTTGAGGTGTAAGATATATTTGAAACAAGTCGAGACTCTAATGGTTCGACGATGTCACCGGATATATCTGATGTAAAGTTTCCTATATTTTTTTTAGGAAAAAATGCTCCTTTAAGTTTCATATATGGACTGGCGGTAACTGCAAACCCGGTAATTAGTAAGACAAGTGCTACGGCGGCTTTAGGTCTTGTAAGGATTCTTTTAGACCAAAGCAATTGCAGCCCAAGCCATAACATGCCATATACGACTATCTGGGCGCACTCCGGTCGGACAAGAAATCCTATACCGCCAGCCAGTCCTGCAAAGGTAAACATCCATAATTTTGCATCTGTTGCTCCGTGAATAAGCAGCCACATCCCTGCTGCGAGGAAGAATAAGTGCGGCCAATCACTTAAAGCATCGCTTCCATATTCAGCCGGTTTCGGTAGAATTATGAGAATTAATACTGCCCAAAAGCTGAATTTGGCCCCAACTAATTCTTTGCCGATAAAGTAGAGAATTAGAACAGCAAGGCACCTGGATATCAGGGCGGCAGCCTGTGCCGAACGAATCAGGTTTAATAATGATTCGTTTTTATTCAGTGATTCCATTATTGTGTGTGTCCCCCAAATCATCGCGGGATAGCCCGGATGCTGGTCTTCCTGAATCATCGTATTGGTGGGTGCGATTTTAAGATTTTTGGCAAACTCTATGAAAGTGACGCCGTCTTTTGCAATGACAACTGTGGTGGCGATCAGATATATACCTACCGATAAAGTGATTATTGTCAAGACTGCGACAAAGAGGATATCTTCTCCTGTGATTTGGTATTTCGAGGCGGCCTTAATGAGCGTTTTCTCCTTTAATAATGTGCCAGGGTGTGCGCAGAAGTATCCACAAATCCAGGGCAAATGACCAGTTTCTGACGTAATATAAATCATAAACCAGTCTTTTTCTCAAAGATGTGTCACCTCGAAAGCCGTTTATTTGCGCCCATCCCGTCATACCTGCTTTGACTTTATGCCTGAGCATGTATTTCCTGTACTCGTCAGAAAATTGTTTGACGAAGTGCGGCCTTTCCGGCCTGGGGCCGACAAGGCTCATTTGACCTTTGAGAACGTTTATGAACTGAGGGAGTTCGTCAAGGCTTGTACTGCGTAAAATCTTTCCGAATGTTGTACGTCTGGGGTCATCTTGTGTGGACCATCGCGGGCCGCTTTCTTCCTCTGCATCTTCTTTCATTGTCCTAAACTTCAGGATTGTGAATTCCCTTTGGTCCATCCCTACTCTGATTTGCTTGTAAAATACGGGGCCCTTGCTGCTAAGTTTAATTACCAGGGTAATAATCAGCATCGGAATTGAAAATATAATCAGCATTAGCAGGGCCACTATAAAATCGAAAGTTTGCTTTAGGATAATTTTATAACCGCTCAAAGGTGAGTCCGCTGCTGAAAACAGAAGTTGCGAGCCAATGGGCACTACGACCGGATTGCTTATCGATAACAAATTGCCCCAATCCGGGATGATTCGTATTATAACGCCTGTATTTTGAAGAGCTTCAAGAATCGGATAGGCCTGTTGTGCTTTGCTGCCGTCCAGAGTCAGATAGACCTCGTCTATCTGGTGATTCTTTATTAATTCGGGAATTTTATCAATAGGGCCGTAAACGGGACTGCCGAGTAATTCGGTTCCGATGCGATCCGGATTATTATCTATAAAGAAAGCGCATTTTAATCCTAACCATCCCATGCGATTAATATCCTGGACCAGTTGTTGTCCTTTCCTGCCCGCTCCGATGACGGCGTAGTGTCGGAGATTGTAGCCTTTATTGCGAAGGAATCTCAAAACCGACATTGTGAGTAGATGTGAAAAAGACAGTCCTAAAATAAGCATACATAAAAAAAGTGCCAAGAGCATTCTTGAATAGGGCGCATCGTTAATGTAATAGAAGAATACGAATATCAACAGGCCACCTAATAAACCGGCCTTCAACGTATCAATAGTTTGTCTTAACATGTTATGGATACGTTTAGGTTTGTAAAGCCCCGACCACAAGCAGCCCAGATAGCAAATGCAAACAACCGGCAAAGTCAATATTATGTGAGTCCTGAGGCTGGGTATGCCTTTTGTGACATTAAATATGCCCGAATGGAATCGAACGAGATATACAGCAATCCAGCATCCGCTGATGATTACTATATCACATAAAGAACGAAGCAATAAAAAAAACGCAGCATGTGTTCTTAACATTTTGCTTTTTCAATCTCAACTATAAAACATTGTGATTAATCATAGCTTTTCCAGCTATATTATTTTGATTAATAACCAGGTTGTCAAAATATTTTATAAACCATATCAATGACACATCAAGCATGATGGAACTTCCATCATTATTGCATCTGCTTTTGTGATTTGCAAATGTATATGTGTTCTTAGCGCTTCTGAAAAAATCCCTGATATGCTGATTATCAATATCAAAACATACAGTTTTTTCTAATTTTTACTATAAATTCATTATCTTAGACCGAGTTATGACTAAATAGGTTATACAAATAATCTATAGGAAAACAAAGTTGTTTGCTTAAAGTGTTCTATTAATCCGAAGGGCAGAGTTCCATGTTCTATGCTCGTGGGTATCTACATAACAAAACTATATGGCAACATAGACTTTCTTGAAGGACGGTTGTCACTACACGCAAACATGCATGCCCTGTGGGGATTCGAAGGCCGAAAAGACGGCCTTGATGCACTTGAAGTAGCGGGTGGAGATGCGAATATGATTGCCGATATACGCAGCAAAGATGCATACGATCTTGAGATAGCCGCTAATGTTTCATTAACCTATCGTGTCAATAAGTTATCCACTCTGACTGTTTTTGTTCAAAATATCCCGGTCATTGGAGATAACAAACGCTATTCGTATTCTTCGGGCTTTAAGAAAATATATCCGGATAAAGTCAGTTGGATCGAAGAGCCGACAGTAGTTGGTATCTCCTATCTGTTGAAATTCTAAACAGTGCCTCTTTGCGTTGTTCCAAATAAGCCGGAAAACTAATCCATGTTGTGTGGAACGATATCATTTTCTGCTGTATCGTCTGTGGTCGATTCCCAGTTCCTTGACCTTATAACCTACGATTCGGGCGGTCGTTTTCAAGTCGCGGGCCGTCGAAGCGAGATTGCCGTTGCAGCGTTTGAGTGCATCGACAATGATGTCACGCTCGAATAAATTGACTCTCTCCTTGAGCGAGCCTGTCCCGATAGTATCGGAAGCGTCGGAGGTCTGAAGGGTTGGAGGCAGATGATGGCCGTGTATAACGCTGTCGGTACTTAATAATACTGCTCTTTCAATACAATTTTCCAGCTCTCGTACGTTGCCGGGCCAGTGATACGCCACCATCATGTTAATAGCCGGTGTACTGATCCGCCGTACATCTTTTTTCATCTTTTTGGCGTATTGTTCAACGAAAAAGTCCGCCAGTAACAGTATGTCGTCTTTTCGATCGCGCAGGGGCGGCAGGAATATTGGAAACACGTTGATTCGATAGTAAAGGTCCTGACGAAAAGTTCCCGTCTGAACGGCTATTTCCAGATCCCGGTTGGTCGCGGTTATAATCCTTGCATTAGTCTTGAGAGTGCGGTTGCTGCCAACTCTCTCGAATTGACGCTCCTGGAGCACGCGCAGTAGCTTTACCTGAGTAACGGGCGAGAAATCTCCAATTTCATCGAGAAATAGAGTACCCCCATCAGCTTCTTCTATACGGCCTTTACGGCTCTGTATCGCACCAGTAAAAGCTCCTTTTTCATGTCCGAATAGCTCACTTTCAAGTAGGTTCTCATTCAGTGCGGCACAGTTTACTTTTACAAATGCTCCTTCACTTCTCGGACTGGAATAATGAATCGCGTGAGCGACTAATTCCTTGCCGGTTCCGGATTCGCCGCGTATAAGAACAGTTGTATCACCACCGGCTACCTGGTGAATCTGACGATAGACATCACGCATAGCGCCGGAGTTGCCTATGATGTTTTCAGGACGAAATCGGTCCTCGAGTTCGTGACGCAGACGAAGGTTCTCGTTTTCAAGTTCTTGTCGACGAAGAACGGCTTCCTGACGGGCTTTGACGTCATTGGCAATCATGCTTGCCACTATACTTAAAACACGCTTATCCTCATCCAGAGATCTTTCCTGTTCGTAAACTCTATCTACAGATATTGTCCCAATGACCTTTCGGCCTATCGAAATTGGTACGCAAATAAAGCTAATTTCTTCCTTCGCAGACTTCCATCGCTCGAAGCGATTTAGAAATAAAGGCTCTTTCGAGACTTTAGGCACAACCATAGCCTTGCCGGTTTCAATTACTTTACCGGTTACGCCCTCACCCATCTGGTATCTAACTTTACGGGATTGTTCCAGGGAAATATTGTGTGCAACTTCTATTTTAATCTCAGAACTGTCAGGAGCTAACAACGTTACTGTGCCTCTGTTCAGGCCAAGTTCACTGTCGAGGGTGTCCAGCACTTCCGCAAGAGTCTGTTTCTGTTGATTTCCGGAAGCGAGAATTTGGCTTATTCGGTAAAGGGTCTCAAGTTCACGTACATGGCGAGTAGGCTTTAAGACCTCGTTTTCCATTTTGACATGCTTTTTAGCCATAAGGATAATCCCTTTCTTTATTTAATGTAGATTAGCCAATGACATAATTGTATCAAAAAATTTATGAATTACAAATGCGTAGTCTGTTATATTGGATTTATTAGGCTGTCAAGTTATTCAGTTGGCTTTGATTAATGGTCTCTTTTTGATCTTATCTTGAAAACAGTGTTTTTTCAATAGTAATTAGGTGTGTTTGAATGCATATTATCCTACGCATTTGTTTGTAATCAATCTATATGCAACATATTTGTTATGATTAAGATCCCTGCAAATTTGGCTGTAAGGGTATAACAGTTTTATGCATAAGTAGTTACAAAAACATACCCTCTTTTGGCACGATCCTTGCTTAAAGTAATGAAAAATAAATATTTTTTTCTACACGTTTAAGAAAGGAAACGAAGATGAAAAGGAAGATATTGGTAACTTTTGGGGTTCTTGTGTTGATTGGTTCAACAACCACTGTTTTTGCGGGGGATGAGGTGGAATTTGAGTTTACCGCCGACTACTTTGGTAAGTACATCTGGCGAGGGCAGAATCTCGACGACGATCCTGTATTTCAACCGGGTTTGAGTGCCGGCTATAAAGGCTTTACTGCCGGTATATGGGGTAGCCTTGAAACAACGGATTCCAACGGTAACAGTGGTGAATTTACGGAAGTTGATTACTCAATCGATTATTCTAACGATGTACCGGGTATTAAGGGCGTTGGTTTCTCTGTTGGAGCAATATATTATGACTTTCCTGGAACAACAACTCCGGGAACAACTGAGCTGTACTGGGGATTAAGCTTGAGTACCTTTTTGAACCCATCTGTGACTTTTTACCATGATATTGATGAGGTAGATGGTTTATACGTTTCAGTAGGAGTGGGACATAGTGTGGAAAATGTTTTTGAGCTTGGTCCTGATGCTCCGGTCACGATGGAGCTTGGTGCAAGCTATGGTTGGGGTGATAGTTCGTATAACAAGTCTTATTGGAGTCTCAGTGACAGCAGTGCTAATGATTTAGCGTTGTCAGCTGCTTTCCCGTTTGAGATTGGCGGCTGGACGGTAAATCCTTCTATTAATTATGTAGCGTTACTCAGCGATGTTAAAGACAGCATCGCTTCTGGAACTGACGATGACTTTTTCTTTGTTGGGATTGGTTTCGCGAAAGGTTTTTAACAAAAGAGGTCTGATGCAATGGACAGAAAAAAAATATATTTTTTGATAGGTGTTGTGCTGTTGGCGGAGCTGGTTTTTAGTGTGTCAACGTTTGCCGGCGAAACGGAAAATACTGTGACGGATTTGGAAGCAATCAAAGAAGAGCTGCAAACGAATATCAATGTGGTTTGGACATGTGTTGCAGCATTTCTGGTCTTCTTCATGCAGGCAGGCTTTGCGATGGTGGAGACTGGATTCACCAGGGCCAAAAACGCCGTCAATATTCTGATGAAGAACCTTATGGATTTCTCCGTTGGAACAATAGCCTTCTTCCTTGTAGGATTTGGTCTGATGTTCGGCGAGACTAACGGTATTTTTGGAACAACTCTGTTCGGCTTAAGCGGAGTTGAGCCGGGTACTGACTGGAACTGGACGTTTCTGATATTCCAGACGGTCTTTGCGGCAACCGCAGCAACGATTGTCTCCGGAGCGATGGCGGAACGTACGAAGTTTATCGGATACCTGATCTACAGTTTTTTCATATCACTGCTGATATATCCGATATTCGGCTCCTGGGCCTGGGGCGGCCTGCTGGATGGTGGCGGCTGGCTTGAGAATCTTGGCTTCCTTGATTTTGCCGGCTCGACTGTTGTGCACTCTATCGGAGGCTGGCTGGCTTTAGCCGGGGCGGTTGTGCTGGGGCCACGCATCGGCAAATACGGTCCCGACGGCAAACCCCGCGCGATTACGGGGCATAGCATTCCACTGGCGGCACTGGGTGTTTTCATCCTGTGGTTCGGGTGGTTCGGATTTAATCCCGGCAGTACCACTACCGGCGAGGGATTAATCGGCTATATTGCGGTTACCACGAATTTGTCCGCGGCGGCAGGCGCAATCTTCGCGATGTGTACCGCCTGGGTCATAATGAAAAAGCCGGATGCTTCAATGGCACTAAACGGCGCCTTGGCTGGATTGGTATCCATTACGGCTCCGTGTGATGGTGTTTCTCCGATGGCTGCTATTGCTATTGGTGCTGTCGGTGGTGTGCTGGTTGTTTTGTCCGTACTTTTCATCGACCATGTTTTGAAAGTCGATGATCCCGTCGGTGCTGTAAGCGTACATGGTGTTTGTGGAGTGTGGGGTACACTCTCAGCGGGGCTGTTTAACATGGAAACAGGCCTTTTATATGGCGGTGGTCTGAAGCAGCTTGGAGTGCAGGTGCTTGGGGCAGGTTCAGCGTTTGTGTGGGCATTTGGTCTCGGATTAGCGTTATTTTTCGCTATAGAAAAAACTATCGGACTGCGTGTTACTTCGGAAGAGGAACTAAAAGGGCTCGATATCGGCGAGCATGGTATGGAGGCATATTCCGGCTTCCAGATCTTTACTACAACATAATGGTTTTGTGTATGAGTGTTTGGAGATAACAATAATGAAATTGATAATCGCATATGTACAGCCGCATAAACTGCAGGATGTTAAAAAGTCACTATATAAAAATGAAGTGTATAAAGTCTCTGTAACCAATGCACTCGGATGCGGAGCACAAAGAGGCTATCACGAAAGCTACCGTGGAGTTGATTTCGAGGTGAATCTGCTTAAGAAAGTCAGACTTGAGATAGCAATCAACGAGGATTTTGTTGACAAGACAATAAAAGCGATCATTGAAGGTGCAAGAAGCGGAGAGATTGGGGACGGGAAGATTTTTGTTGTTAGCCTGGGCGAATGTGTACGAATTCGTACCGGTGAAGTAGGGTCCGAAGCGATAGGATAGAATCTCGGGATTATTTACGCCGAGCCATTACTTCGTTACGCCCATAAGGGCTATGGGCAGGCCCTGTCTCATGCAAACAATAATACAAATATGTCGTCTTTTGTTGAAATGCGACATATTTGTAGCTATGTTTTGTGTCTTAAAAATATTGAAACATCTTGTAAATACTTGTTATTAAATGACTTGTATAGTTTTTTGGAAATGCAATAACCTCTGGCATATAGTTTGCTCAAGAATCTGTAATATTGTTAATTATTAGGGGTTAGTAAAAATAAATTTATAGAAATTGGAGTAAGAGTAATTTGGATTAAGCCCGGATGGAGATGTAACAGTAATGGTTAAGAAACAAAATAAACTTATAAGTCTGTTGATACCAGGTGCCTTTCTATTGATTATTTGCAGCGATGCAAGTGCAAATGATGGAGCTGTAAGCATAGAACAGCTTAAGCAGGGTCTCGATACTGTATGGGTTTTGTTAGGGGCGTTCCTGGTATTTTTCATGCAGGCCGGCTTTGGAATGGTTGAGGCCGGATTCATAAGGGCGAAAAATACATGCAATATTCTCACTAAAAATTTTCTTGATTTTTGCCTGGCTTCATTGGGTTTCTTTCTTGTTGGTTACGGTTTAATGTTTGGTGAAGGCAATGGATTTGTCGGCCTAAAAGGATGGTGTTTATTTGGACTTGAACTGACGGCCAACGGCATTCCATTATACGCATTCTGGTTGTTCCAGGCGGCTTTTTGTGGTGCTGCTGCAACAATCGTTGCAGGTGGTATGGCTGAGAGAATGAAGTTTGTCGGCTATCTTATATATTCGTTTTTAATATCAGCATTGATTTACCCGATTATTGGCCACTGGATCTGGGGAGGCGGTTGGCTATCTGCTAATTTGGGTTTTGCCGATTTTGCAGGCTCAACAGTGGTTCATACTGTCGGGGGATTTGCGGCGTTGGTTGGGACTATTATCTTGAAACCCCGTGAAGGTAAATATAATATTGACGGCAAAGCAAATGTCTTGGCAGGCCATAGTATTCCACTGGCATCCTTGGGGGTGTTCATACTATGGTTCGGATGGTTTGGATTCAACGCAGGCTCGACGCTTGGTGTAGGTGACGGCTCTACAATCGGGCTTGTGGCGTTAAATACAAATGTTGCGGCGGCTTTGGGGGGGATTGCTGCAATGATGACAGTATGGAAGCGGTTTGGCAAACCGGACCTCTCGATGGCAATGAACGGAGCCCTGGCGGGACTTGTCGCCATAACAGCGCCGTGCGCATATGTCGAACCTTGGGCAGCATTGTTGATTGGTGCGATTGCGGGTTATCTGGTTGTAAGAGGTGTCGAACTGCTCGATAAACTCCAGATTGACGATCCCGTTGGGGCTTTTCCCGTTCACGGGATATGTGGCGTTTGGGGAACACTCAGTGTAGGTATCTTCGGCAAAGCGAGTCTCGGTCTGGTAAGCAATGGGATTATCTATGGTGGAAATCCGAGGCAGCTTGGAGCACAAATGGTTGGAAGTATTTGCACGATAGCATTTGTGGTTGTTAGTATGGGGATTATCTTTAAGTTGATTGATAAGACCGTTGGGTTGCGAGTCAGCAGGGAAGAGGAACTGCGAGGCCTCGATATAGGTGAGCACGGCATGGAAGCTTATGGAGATTTCCAAATATTTTGTACAAGCTGAGATTATGTCAGGAATAGGAATTTTAAAATGAAATTAATCGTTGCATATATTCAGCCGCATAAATTGAAAGATGTCAAACAGGCTCTTTATAAAGCCGAGGTGCATAAGATGTCTGTGACGAATGCTCTTGGTTGCGGAGAACAGCTTGGCTATGAGGAAAGTTACAGGGGTATTAAGTTTGGAGTCGATCTGCTTAAGAAAGTCAGGCTGGAGATTGCGGTCAACGAGGATTTTGTCCAGAAAACAATCGATGCAATCATTGAAGGAGCGAAGACCGGCCAGATCGGTGACGGGAAGATTTTTACGCTGGATTTGGAAGAATGTATTCGCATTCGAACCGGGCAACATGGCAAAGATGCTATAGGATAGGTGGTCGGAAGGTTTAATTATTGAATTATCCGTTATAGGATCCCCAAAGAGGGCATATAGTACGAGCTATTCGAAGAATTCCGACTGGTTAAAAATAACTACAATAATGTAAGTATTTTTTAGGATTATCTACAATAATGTAGTGTTTAAGGGTAGTTAAGAAACATAGTGAAGTAATTATAACTTTCTTTTTAATATAGATTTAAGTATGTTTATTAAGGAGATTACCTAACCTGGCACATTATTTGTAATAACAATTACTGCCAGAGCTATATTATGCATTTTATATAGCGGAATAGTAAATATAAAATAGCCCTAAATTGGAGAAACTGAAGTAATGGTCAGAAAACCCAAAGGTAAGGTTCTATCGTTATGCTTTGTGATTACCTGTACAATTTTTCTATCCAGCACAAGCGCATGGGCTTCAGAAAGTATTGGTGTAACTGAACTTGTCAAACCGGTGATAGATTCAGGAGATACGGCCTGGGTCTTGGTTAGTGCTGCTCTAGTAATGCTGATGACGCCTGGTCTGGCGTTCTTCTATGGCGGACTTGTTCGCCGGAAGAATATGCTGTCGGTGCTCATGCAATGTCTTATGATACTATGCATTGTAAGTTTGCAATGGGTATTGCTTGGGTATAGTTTGTCGTTCGGGCCTGACAAGGGGTCGATCATCGGCGGGCTGGAATGGCTCGGGCTCAAAGGCGTTGGGATGGAACCGAACGTTGACTATGCTTCGACCATACCGCACCAGATGTTTATGATGTTTCAGATGATGTTTGCCGTGATAACACCGGCATTGATCATCGGTGCATTTGCCGAACGGATGAGGTTTTCTTCGTTTTGTGTTTTTACGCTGTTATGGGCAACTATTGTTTATGACCCTGTGGCACACTGGATTTGGGGTGTCGGAGGTTTTTTGAAAAGTGCAGGAGCTCTGGATTTTGCGGGAGGAGCCGTGGTTCATATTAACGCCGGAATAACATCTTTAGCTGCGGCCTTGGTGCTGGGAAAACGGCAGGATTATCCGGAAAGCGTTTCCCCACCGCATAATCTGCCATTTGCCGTTTTGGGTGCAGGTCTTCTCTGGTTCGGGTGGTTTGGTTTCAACGCCGGCAGCGCACTGAAATCAGGAGCCTTGGCGGGTAGTGCATTTACCGCGACACACATAGCTGGCGCCGTTGCCGGTGCAACCTGGTCGTTGCTTGACTGGCTCAAATATAAGAAACCTACTACGTTAGGTATGATTACGGGGGCAATTGCAGGTCTGGCGGCAGTCACCCCGGCTTCCGGGTTTGTAACACCGACCGGAGCAATATGGATAGGTATAGGTGCTGGTATCCTTACATGGCTGGCAGTGACTTGTTTGAAAACGAGATTTAATTACGACGACACATTGGATGCTTTTGGTGTGCATGGAATTGGAGGTATCTGGGGAGTTATTGCAACAGGTATATGGGCCACGAAGGCTGTTAATCCGGATGGTGCTGATGGATTATTACATGGCAATCCGATGCAATTGTGGATACAAGTTAAGATGGTGCTTATTGTAGTTGCGTTCTCTTTTATCATCAGCTATGTTCTTCTCAAGTTCGTGGATGTCGTAATGAAGCTCAGAGTAAGCGAACACGAAGAGCGTGTTGGTCTTGACCTAACGCAGCATCGAGAGGGTGCATACACGCTGATTAGTTAGCATAGAAAGGATACGATTTTTATGAAATACATAATCGGTATTATTCAGCCTGACCGTCTCGATGATGTGCTTAAGAGACTGACAGAGAAGGAGATACACTTAGTTACGGTTTCGAGTGTTATTGGCAGAGGCCGGCAGCAGGGAGTTGCAGAAGTATACAGAAGCCATAAGGAACCGGGAAATCTCCTGAAGAAGATAAAACTGGAGATAGCGGTTAATGATGAGTATGTAGAACTAGCTGTCGATGCTATTACGGGTGGCGCAAGGTCCGGCAACATCGGTGATGGGAAGATTTTTACACTGGATTTGGAGGAATGCATTCGCATTAGAACCGGTGAGAAAGGAAAATTAGCTATCGGATAATATTTACCGGTTGGATTGAAACGAAATATAACAATAAAAACTTATAAAGAGTTTTAACGAGCAGTTTAATTTCTGTTAATGAAAGGAAGTAATAATGACACCAAAAGATTTTTTTGAATTTGCAAAGAAAAAAAATGCGAAAATGGTTGACCTGAAGTTTGTTGACCTTTTGGGCACTTGGCAGCACTGTTCCTACCCAATCGAATTGTTTGATGAAAGTGTTTTCGAGGATGGTTTGGGCTTTGACGGTTCGAGTATTCGCGGCTGGCAGGATATCCACATGTCTGATATGCTTGCGGTACCTGATCCGGCTACGGGAGTGATCGATCCGTTCTTCAAGGAGCCGACCATTAGTGTAATCGCGAACATCGTTGACCCTATAACAAAAGAAAGCTATACGCGTGATCCGCGTCACATTGCCCGCAAGGGTGCGGCGTATCTTAAGGAGACAGGTATCGCGGATACATGTTATATTGGGCCGGAGCCTGAATTCTTTATTTTCGATGAAGTGCGATATGAACAGAATCAGCACCGCGGGATGTATCAAATTGACTCGGTGGAAGGAGCATGGAACACCGCCCGGTTCGAGGAGCCGAACCTTGGGTATAAGCCGAGCTTTAAGGGTGGATACTTCCCGGTCAGTCCGACCGACACTTACCACGACCTCCGGGGCGAGATGGTTTATGAAATGCAGAAAATCGGCATCAAGGTTGAAGCCCATCACCACGAAGTTGCGACCGCAGGTCAAGCTGAGATTGACATGAGGTTTGATGATTTAGTAAAGATGGGCGACCAGTTCATGTGGTTTAAATATATTATCAAGAATGTGGCAAAGCGTAACGGCAAGACGGTGACATTTATGCCTAAACCAGTTTTTGATGACAACGGCAGCGGGATGCACTCACACTTTTCATTATGGAAGGGCGGTAAGCCGCTCTTTGCAGGTGACAAATATGCCGGTTTAAGCGATCTTGGATTGTATTGTGCGGGCGGGCTGCTGAAACATGCACCTGCGATACTGGCTTTTGCCGCCCCGACCACAAATTCTTATCGCCGGCTGGTACCGGGATTTGAAGCGCCGGTGAATCTGGTAATGAGTGCCCGTAATCGTTCCGCTGGTGTTCGGATTCCTATGTATTCTCCGAGTCCAAAGGCCAAGCGTCTTGAGTTCCGTTGTCCCGATCCGACGGCCAATGGATATCTGGCATGGACGGCAATGCTGATGGCGGCGATTGACGGCGTCAAGAATAAAATCGATCCGGGCGAACCGCTGGATTTTGACATTTATGAGCTCAGTGCAGAAGAGCTTGCCAAGTACAGACATACACCGGGCTCACTGGAAGAGGCAATTGATGCACTTGAGGCCGACTATGAATTTCTGGTCGAAGGTGGTGTTTTTACGGAGGATTTGGTTCGGACATGGATTAATTGGAAGCGAGAAGAGGAAATCAAGCCTATGCACCTGCGTCCTCATCCGCATGAGTTCCACCTGTACTATGACTCTTAATGAATTATAAGGAGAATTTAGAGACCACTTTAAATTCTCTTAAGATAAGCTCTGGATAATGGTAAAGGCTTGCTTACGATTACTAAGCCGAGTTAAGGATTGTATCAAAGAGCAAGCCTTTATCTATTATACTTATAATAATCACCTGCTAATTTTAATATATACAGACTGCATATAAGAATTACTTAAAGTTCTATTAAAATGTTTTATAGTAGGTATTAGAGGAATCTGTCTGTCGTAGTCAGGAAATTAGCGTATACTATTTAAGGAATGTATATAGCAAAGCTGCTTGAGAGCAATAAAAGAAACTCATAAACTGATAATAAGTAAAACGAATGTAATGGGTTTAAAACAAAAAAATCAAGGTTTATATGAAATTCGGAATGAGCACGATGCCTGTGGTATTGGTGCGGTTGTAAATATCTCAGGCGAACGGCAGCATTCGATTATTGAATACGGCAAGCAAATTCTTCTCAACCTGCACCATCGTGGGGCAGCCGGGGCCGATGAGACCACCGGGGATGGTGCGGGAATTCTCTTCCAGATACCGCACGAGTTTTTTCATGACGAAGTGGTTGAAACAGGATTTTCGTTGCCTGATTCCCTGCAATACGGCGTTGGTATGGTATTTGGCTCGAAAGATGCCAAAATCAGGGAGCGATGCGATGAGATACTTGAAACTGCTATAGGTTATTATGGCGTGAAGGTGCTGGGATGGCGGGAAGTTCCGACATTCAGGGATTGCCTTGGTAAAATTGCCCTGGAGGCCGAACCTTTCATCAGACAGATTTTTGTGGATGGCTCCGGTTTTGAGGATGAGGATTTGGAGCGGCGATTGTATCTGGTACGCAGGCGGGCCGAGAAATTGGTGAGAGAGAAATTCGGTGACCAGGGACGGGATTTCTATATAACATCTCTATCTTGCAGGACAATTTGTTACAAGGGCATGTTCATGGCCCGGCAGTTGTTTGAGTATTACCCTGATCTTGCGGACAAACGTGTTGTCTCGGCGCTTGCAATTGTACACCAGCGCTATAGCACGAACACATTTCCGAACTGGCAACTTGCCCAGCCTTTTCGGTGTATCGCCCATAATGGTGAGATAAATACGCTCAGCGGTAATCGAAACTGGATGCGGTCTCGCGAACCGGTAATGACCAGTGAGGTTTTCGGGGATGACCTTGGTGACTTGTTGCCGGTTCTTATGCCGGAAATGAGTGACTCTGCATGCTTCGACGGCTTACTTGAGCTTTTGGTACGGTCGGGTCGGAGCATGCCCCATTCAATGATGATGATGATTCCGGAAGCTTTTGGGCCGAAGTATCATATCAGTACGGATAAACGTGCTTTTTATGAGTACCATTCATCGATATTGGAGCCGTGGGATGGGCCTGCAGCGATGGTGTTCACTGATGGACGCCTTATAGGTGGAACGCTTGACCGTAATGGTTTAAGACCCTGCCGGTATTTAGTCACAACCGATGGTCTGGCGGTGATAGCCAGCGAAGCCGGAGTCGTGGAATTTCCACCTGAGAAAATCCGTAAAAAAGGACGTCTCAGGCCGGGCCATATGTTTTTGGTTGATACGAGTCAGGAACGGGAAGTCTCGGACAACGAAATAAAAGGGAAAATTGCCCGGCAAAAGCCCTATCGCAGGTGGCTCGATGAAAACAGAATCGAGCTTCGCGGCTTATTTGATACGCCCAATCTTGTTAAAAGCGATCCGGACACTATAGCTCGAAGAATGCGGGTGTTTGGATATACACATGAAGAGCTAAAGATGATTTTAATGCCCATGGCTGTTCACGGCCAGGAGCCGGTAGGTTCAATGGGCAACGATACGCCACTGGCGGTATTGTCTGAGAAACCCAAGCTGTTATTCAATTATTTCAAGCAGCTTTTCGCTCAGGTAACAAATCCGGCGATTGACCCGTTACGCGAAGGATTGGTAATGAGTCTGATGGTCTTTACAGGCAAGAAGCGAAATATTTTATCCGAAACACCCGAGCACTGCAGACAGTTAAAATTACCACATCCGATTCTGACCAATGAAGACATTGAGCGTTTGCGTTCTGTCAGCCGGGACGATTTCAAGGTTGCAACAGTTTCTGCTATTTTTGAGGCAGATACATCCAATACTGCTGATAGTCTTCGCAAAGAGCTCGTATCATTAATTGACAACGCCGAACAGGCAATCAAAGAAGGGGCGTCGTTGATAGTCATCAGTGATCGTGGAGTCAGTGAAACTAAGGTGCCGATTCCGTCTCTGTTGGCCACTGCAGCGGTTCATCACGGTTTGCTTAATCGTGGACTTCGCGGACAGGCGGGATTAATTGTCGAAACTGGTGAGCCGAGAGAGGTTATGCATTTTTGCCTTTTATGTGGCTATGGTGCTAATGCAATTAATCCTTATATGGCTTTTGAGATACTTGATGATTTGCATCGACAGGGTGATCTACCCACCAGGATCGAGTCGATCCAGATTGCGGATAACTATATTGCCGCAGTAAAAAAGGGTATCCTGAAAACGATGAGTAAAATGGGTATCTCGACACTGCGAAGCTATGCCGGTGCCCAGTTGTTTGAGGCGATTGGACTGCATAGTTCCGTCATTGATGAATATTTTACAGGTACAAGTTCACGCATTAGTGGAATAGGCTTGAATGAAATAGCTCAGGAAGCACTTGCTCGGCATCGGTCGGCTTTTGAGCAGCGCCCCGCCGGGGCGCTTGAGCTGGATTTTGGTGGTGAATATCATTACAGACACACAGGTGAACGGCATCTCTGGAACCCGATCACGGTTTCACGATTGCAACATGCGGTTAAATTTGACGATGCGAACGCTTATGCTGATTATTCACGGGCGGTGAATGAGCAATCGCGGCACTTGTGCACTTTGCGGGGTTTGTTTGAGTTTGTTCCCGGCCGTTCGGTTCCGATTGATGAAGTTGAACCTGCAGAGCAGATTGTGAAAAGATTTTGCACCGGTGCTATGAGTCACGGCTCTATCAGCAAAGAGGCGCATGAATGCGTGGCGATCGCGATGAATCGTTTGGGTGCAATGAGTAACACGGGTGAAGGTGGTGAGAATCCATCAAGGTATGTTCCTGAGCCCAATGGTGACTCGAAGAACTGTGCTATAAAACAGGTCGCCAGTGCCCGATTCGGTGTTACTGCAAATTATCTTGCCCACGCTAAGGAATTGCAAATTAAGATAGCGCAGGGGGCAAAGCCGGGTGAAGGCGGCCAGTTGCCGGGACACAAAGTAACCGAGGAAATCGCCGTGATGCGATATTCTACCCCGGGAGTGACACTGATATCGCCGCCGCCTCATCACGATATATATTCGATTGAGGACCTGGCGCAGCTTATATACGACCTCAAGTGCAGCAATCCGGGTGTTAAAGTATCGGTTAAGCTTGTTGCCGAAATTGGTGTTGGGACGATTGCCGCCGGTGTTGCCAAAGGCAACGCTGATGAGGTGCTTATCAGCGGCCATGACGGCGGAACCGGCGCAAGTCCGCTTTCTTCGATCAAACATGCAGGTTGCCCCTGGGAGCTCGGCCTGGCGGAAACGCAACAGGTCCTTGTAATGAACGGCTTGCGCGATCGAATAAGGGTTCAAACGGATGGTCAGTTGAAAACCGGCAGGGATGTTGTTGTCGCAGCGCTGCTCGGAGCCGAGCAATTCGGTTTCGGGACCGCCGCTCTGGTGACACTTGGGTGTACATTATTGCGGAAGTGCCATGAAGGTGCCTGCGCGTATGGAATTGCCACACAGGACCCGGAACTGAGGGCGCGATTTGCGGGTAAGCCGGAATACATTCAGCGATTTATGTTTTTTGTGGCTGAAGAAGTGCGTCAAATTATGGCTCAGCTTGGCTTTAGAAAATTTGAAGATATGATAGGTAAAGTAAAGCACCTGAATGTTCAAAAAGCGACCGACCATTGGAAAGCAAAAGGCCTTGATTTTACTTCTATTTTCCATCAATTGGATGTTACCGATGGCAGAGCCATACACCTTAGCTCCAAGCAGCCGGTTAAGATTAATGACCATATTGATTGGCAGATTTTGGAGAAAGTAAAACCGGCTGTTGAAAAGAAAAAAAATATCGTGATCGAAATGCCGATTCGCAATACGAATCGAACAGTAGGGGCAATTCTGAGTAATCACATAGTGAAAAGATACGGTGCTCAGGGATTACCGGATGATTCTATTGAAATTATTTTCCGCGGTTCGGCGGGCCAGAGTTTTGGTGCTTTTCTTGTACCCGGTATAACTTTAAAACTTATCGGTGAGAGCAATGACTATCTGGGCAAAAGCCTTTCCGGCGGTCGAATAATTGTCAAGACGCCTGAAAAATCAAACTTTACGGAACATGAGAATATTATTGTCGGTAATACACTTTTATACGGCGCCACATCCGGCGAAGTGTTTATTAACGGTGTAGCAGGTGAACGTTTTGCGGTTCGCAACAGCGGGGCGGTAGCTGTCGTAGAAGGTGTTGGCGACCATTGCTGTGAGTATATGACCGGTGGAACGGTTATAGTGCTTGGCCAGACGGGATGTAATTTTGCCGCGGGCATGAGTGGGGGCATTGCCTATGTCCTTGATGAGATGCAGTTGTTCGATACTCTTTGCAATCTTGACATGGTGGAGTTGGAAAGCGTCTGGAAGGAAGATGATAAACAATTGTTAAAGGGTTTAGTTGAGCGTCATTTGAAATTGACCGGCAGTGTGCAGGCGGGACGTATTTTGGAAGCATGGCCGGATATGGTTGGTAAATTTGTTAAAGTCGTCCCGATAGATTATCGCAAGGCTCTGGAGAAGATGAGAGCAGCCGAACAGCGCGACACTGATACGACACCTGCAACTGAGGAGGTGTTTTATGGGTGAGCCCAAAGCATTCTTGAAGCACAAACGCCGGCCTGTCGGGTATCGGCCGATTGAAGAACGGGTTCATGACTTCAGGGAACTGGAATTGCCGCTGAGTCCGGATGAAATCTATCAACAGGCAAGAAGGTGTATGGATTGCGGCATACCTTTCTGTCATGGTATAGGTTGTCCGTTGAAAAATTCCATTCCCGACTTAAATGAGCTGGTGTACAAGGATCGTTGGGAGCAAGCTTGCCAGATGCTTCATTGGACCAATAATTTTCCTGAGATTACCGGCCGTCTCTGTCCGGCTCCATGCGAGACGGCGTGTACACTTGGAATCAGTGACGAACCCGTCCTTATTCGACATATAGAGTACCAGATTGTTGAAAAAGGTTTTGAACAAGGCTGGATCAAGCCGATGCCGCCCGAACAAGAGACAGGTAAGCGTGTTGCCGTCATCGGCTCAGGTCCTGCCGGCTTGGCTGCTGCGCAGCAATTAGCGCGAGCGGGACATGATGTCGTTGTCTTTGAAAAGGATGAGCGGATCGGAGGATTGTTGCGTTACGGTGTTCCGGATTTCAAGATGGAAAAACATATTATCGACCGAAGACTGGAACAATTGCGGGCTGAGGGAGTTCAGTTTCAGACAGGTGTGAATGTCGGCAGTGACCTTTCCGCTCACTATCTGCAGAAAATGTTTGATTGTATCTGCCTGACGATGGGAGCGGGTCAGCCTCGTGACCTTAATATTCCCGGAAGAGGATATGAGAATATTCTGTTTGCGATGGAATACTTGACCGCACAGAATAAAATAAATTCCTCTGAGCCGTTTGATGAGCGGGAATTTGTTACTGCTAAAGATAAAATCGTAGTTGTCATCGGTGGTGGAGACACAGGCAGTGATTGTGTTGGAACCGCGAGTCGGCAGGGGGCGAAAAAAATATATCAATTGGAAATTTTACCGAAGCCGCCTGAGAGACGCCCTGAAGATACACCCTGGCCGATGTGGCCGCGGATTATGCGAACTACTTCATCCCATGAAGAGGGTTGTGAACGGCGGTGGTCGATAAGCACTAAAGAATTTACAGGGGGCGCCGGAATCATTGCTGATAAATTGCACGCATGTGAAATTGAATGGTTTAAAAAGAAAGGTGACTGGAAAATAAAAGAAATACCCGGCACCGATTTTGTCCTCGATGTGGACCTGGTAATTCTTGCAACGGGATTTGTTCATGTTGTTCATGAAGGTCTGATCAGGGATATGGAATTGAAACTCGATGACAAAGGCAATGTGGCGGTTGATGATTACCAGACCAACAATCCACAGGTTTTTGCCGCCGGTGATACGGTTTGTGGCCCTTCACTTGTTGTTCATGCAATTAATGGCGGACGAGAAGCGGCGGCCGCTATAGACCAATGGTTGTGTAAGAATGGCTGACCGCCTAAGCGGAAGGGTTGCCTTTGTTGTGTCTTTCTGGTGATATTGGGAAAGTGTCCCAACCTTCTATATAACAGTGACGGCAATTAACAATCCGACAATAACGGTTATCCAACCTGCAAATTCAATTATCCATCGAGTCATTATTATCTCTTTTGCACTTTATGTTCCATCAGGTAATTTCGGTCTTTGGAAGTTATTTTCTTTAGCCTATGGAAAGATTTATCCCGAAATGCCCGGCATTTTTCGGCGGCTGATACGTTAGTCAATTAAACACTGAATTTACGATTGTCTTCTTTAATCCTCTTTTGTAGAGCAGACCTCGGCCCTAAGCTCAGGATGTTACAACCATAAATATAATTTTGGGGAACTTTTACATTATTTATCCCGTTGATATCATTGCTTTGTTAGAATGGGCAATGCACAAAATGATGGTTTTTTCCGCGCAAAATGACGTTTTTTTATGTAAAAGGACGACTCTTTTGGACCGATATTAGTTATAAAATTGTTAAATTTCTCAATTTTTATGGTATAATAGCTATATTATCGTATTTTGTCTTTGGTTGACTCTATTGCTGATGGTTGGTTTATAGTGTATTCCTGAAGCAGGGAAATGGAGTTATATCCCGAAGAAAAGAATCAGGGAGTCATAGGGGTCCGAGGGAGGAGTATTTTTAGGAATTATTAAGACAATCACCGTTTGGTATGTTGCCAAAGCGGATTTCATCTATAATTTGACCTTTTGAAGGAGGTATATTATGTGTAGAAGAATTTGTTGTCTGTGCGCTATTCTAATTTTATTTGTGGCTTCAGGCATTCCTGCTTATGCAGCAGTTCCTATTGAAGTAGAAAACTATAGTTTCGAGATACCCGACGATAACCAGAAGCACGACATTGATGTAGGTACACCTGGTGTAGTTACAGGCTGGGCCAGAGAAGATCCGACCACTTCGGCAGGCCGTGAACTCGGCTGGACACCCACGACAGGAACTTATACGGGTTTTATGGGTAAAAATGCCGTGATTTACAACCTTACTGATTTTCTGTTAATGGCCGGAGATCAGTTTCAAATGATATATGATGCAAGATCTACCTGGCAAGGAAGCAATTTGTTGGCGCAATTATATTATGATGACGAAGGAGAGCGGATAGTATTCGCCACAACAACTGTAGATTTGTCACAGCAGAACACGTATAAGACTTTTATTATTGACAGTGATGCGGCTGGTCCCGTTGTGAACGATCATAAGATAGGTATCCAGTTCAAACATGAATATGTTGAAGGCTTGTGGCCCGATGATAATATTTGGGCCGGCATTGACTATATTGAGCTGTTTCTTACAAGTCCTCTTATGAGGGCACAGAATCCTTCCCCGGAAAACGAAAGCTCATACGGACAGACAAGCGTTGAACTTACGTGGGCTCCGGGACCCAATACGCCTTCTGTGGACAGCTACAATGTGTACATTAGTAATAATTGGGCTGATGTCAACGATGGCGCACCCGCTGCAGACAAGGGTTCGGCTGGTACCGCGAGCTTTTCTGTAGGCGATCTTATTAAAGGCCAGACGTATTACTGGCGAATCGATACGGCTATTGGAGCCGATGTTTATCGAGGTAATATCTGGAGCTTTACAATTATTCCAACAAGCGCATATAAGCCTGTTCCTGCTGTTGGCGCGGAATATGTTTCTGTGGAGCCGGTGCTGAGCTGGGCGGCAGGGACTGGTGCTGTCGAGGGACACGTTGTATTATTAGGTGAGGATTTCGACGATGTTAACAATGCACCTGTAGGTCTTTCAGGTTCGCTTCCTTTTAGAGCATTTATATCAAATCCGGCTGACACGAATTGGGCGCCGTCGGAAGCCGGGCTTACTGTGCTTGATACTTCAAAGACTTACTACTGGCGTATTGATGAGGTCGAATCTATATTTTTAAGGACGATTCACAAAGGTGATGTCTGGAGTTTTACAACTGTACCAATTAAAGGACTTGGCTCGATCACACGTGATTTATATGAGGGGATATCAGGTGGCACCGTTGCCGAACTGACCGACGATCCGAATTTTCCGGATAATCCAAGTTCCACCGGATATCTGACCAATTTCGAGGCTCCACACATGGCAATCAGTGAATATGGTTCCCGTGTATATGGCTGGCTCTATGTGCGCAATGCAGGTGAATATACGTTCTGGATCGCCAGTGGTGAGAACAGTCAATTATGGTTTGGTGATCATCCTACCACCGCCTCAATAATTGCCTTCGTGGACGGTGAAGATGGGAGGGAAGGCTGGACTCAACCGCGCGAATGGGACAAATATCCGGAAGTTCAACAATCGGCCCCGTTATATCTGGCAGGCGATGGCAGCTTGTATTACATTATGGTGCTGCATAAGAAAGGTTGGGGCTACGATAATCTGTCGGTGGCCTGGAGCGGGCCTGACAGCAATGGCGTGCGAGAGATTATTCCTGGGACTAGTTTGATACCTTTTAATCAGGTCACTCTGGTTGCGGCTTCTGGTCCGAATCCACATAATGGTGCAATAGATGTATATAGGGACTCTATCCTTAGCTGGGTTCCAGGAGAGTATGCAGCAAAACACGATGTGTACCTGGGCACTGATGAAGAAGCCGTAACGAATGCCACTACAATTTCACCTGAATATAAAGTTACTAATGATATAGGTTCTGAAAGTTTTAATCCCGGTCCCTTGGAGTTGAATACAACCTATTACTGGCGAATTGATGAGGTTAATGAAACAAATCCCGATGGTCCGTGGGTAGGTAAAGTTTGGAGCTTTACTGTGGGCAATTTCCTGGTTATAGATGATTTCGAGTCCTACAATGATATTACTCCCGGAGAAGAGGGCAGTAACAGGATATTTTTAACTTGGACTGATGGATATGATAATCCTGCGATAAACGGTTCGACAGTTGGTTATCCGGCTCCTGTTTTTGCAGATGGTGAGCACTTTGTTGAAACCGGGACCGTTCACGGTGGGAGTCAATCAGCACCAGTATTATATAATAATACGACGGCAAGTGTGTCGGAAGTTTCAGTGAGTACTGGGGACCTGGCTATTGGCCGGGATTGGACCATAAATGCGCCGGAGAGATTATCGATGTGGATTCATGGCGATCCGAATAATGCCGTCACTGAACGAATGTATGTCAAGGTTAATAATACCAAGGTTGACTACGATGGTGACCTAGCTCAGGAAGAATGGCAGGAGTTTTCTATTGACCTGGCTTCTTTAGGCATCAACCTGAGCAATGTCACGACTCTTACTATTGGCTTCGAGAGGACCGGCACAACCGGTGGTGAAGGTATTGTATTTATTGACGACATTCGGCTGTATTTGCCCGAATAGCAATAGTCGGTCGAACAGCAACTGCGTTAATATAATAGATTGAAGTATTTCAGGCCTATATCGATTTATTCGATGTAGGCCTTTTTTTGACTCATTTCCGGATTTTGAATGAGGCTTGTGCAAAAGCATGTAATGTAATATACTTTTTAGGAACCTGAATTTTGTAAATAACACAAAAAAGGGATTACAATGTCTAAATTCCGGAAAAGTAATGTTGCGATGTTTTTGTTAACATTTGTTTTGATTTCGGTTTTGGTCCGGGCAAACGAAAATAACAAGCCTGAAACGGGAATGTCACAGGTGCCGGAGAAAACCCGTATCCTTCGCGACCTGGTATATGTTCCTGACGGCCATGAACGGCAAAAACTCGATTTGTATCTTCCTACCCAAAGTGAAAACCCGGCTTCTTTGCCGCTGATTGTCTGGGTGCATGGCGGTGCGTGGATGGCCGGCAATAAGGAAGATTGCCGGTCCGCTCATTTTTTGAAGTATGGTTACGCCGCAGCCAGCATTAATTATCGTCTCAGTCAACATGCGATCTTTCCGGCACAGCTTGAAGACTGCAAAGCCGCTATTCGTTTCCTGCGTGCCAACGCAAACCAGTACAACATCGATCCGAATCGAATCGGCGTATGGGGTGCGTCCGCCGGGGGACATTTGGTCTTGCTTCTTGGTACCACCGGTGATGTGAATGACTTTGACAAAGGGCCTAACCTGCATGTTTCCAGTAAGGTCCAGGCGGTATGTGATTATTTCGGGCCGTCGGATTTTACAAAAATGAGCGATTTCGAAAGCGAAGTTGACCATGATGCCCCGGATTCACCCGAGTCAAAACTCATTGGTGGGTCGGTGCAGGAAAATAAAGAAGCCTGCAAAAGAGCCAATCCCATTACATATATTAGCAGGAATGACCCGCCGTTTCTAATCTGTCACGGCGATAAGGATATGACCGTTCCATATAATCAGAGTGTTCTTCTTAATGATGCTTTGAAAAAAGCAGGTATTGATGTGAAATTTCATACCGTCAAGGGCGGTGGGCATGGTTTTCAAGATCCCAAAATTGGCCGGATAGTCCTTGAGTTCTTCGACAAACACCTTAAAAAAGCCGAAAAAGAGCCGTCTAAATAAACGGTTGTTTTAATATTTTCAGACATATATATTCTGTGAAGTCACCTTACTTTGCCATCGAGCTTAATTATTCGATACCAAATTCCGAATGAAGCTTGCATAAAAGCCGCTAAGTGTATATGATTTTGGCGACAATATCATAAAGAAAATCAAATGTGGAGTGGACAATGGCGCATAAATTCATAAGTAAGATTGAGCCGGGCGAGACAATCAACGATATTTATATAGTTAGAGACCCCATTCTCAGGAGCACAACCCGAGGTGATCTCTATATAGCAATGCATCTTTCGGACCGTAGCGGTCAATTGAACGGGCGAATGTGGCAGGCGACTGAAACGATTTACAAGGCGCTGCCGAAACCCGGCTTTGTTCATATCCAGGGACGTAGCGAGCTTTACCAGAATAACCTGCAGATTATTATTAATAACATCAGCGTAGTAGATGTTGATAAAGTCTGCATCGATGATTTTCTTGCCAAGACAAAAAAAGACGTCAAACAGATGTTCGAAGAGCTGAAAGAAATGGTAAACCGAATCCGAAATCCACAGCTCAGGGCGATAACGGAAGAGTTTCTGGCGGATGATGAGCTTATGGAAAAATTCTGCAATGCCCCCGGTGGGATGAAGCTGCATCATGACTGTATCGGCGGGCTGCTGGAGCACGTTCACAATATGCTAAGGGTAGCTGTTGCAATATTACCGTTATACCCGAACTTACAGGCCGACCTTGTGCTTACGGGGATATTTCTTCATGATATAGGTAAAACCGAGGAGCTTTCATACGATATGGCCTTTTCATATACCGACTCGGGCCAGCTCATCGGCCATATTGTCAAAAGCATTCTTATGGTAAATAAAAAGGTCGATGCTTTGAAGGCCAAAAGAATACAAATAGAGCAGGAGGTTGTGGATTCCCTTGGGCATATTATTCTTTCACATCACGGCGAATATGAATATGGCTCGCCGAAGCTGCCGGCTATGCCCGAGGCCTTTATGGTTTACTATATTGATGACCTGGACGCCAAGCTCAACATGGTGGAATCGGCGATTGACGAAGAACAAAGCGATTCAAACTGGACCGCCTGGAAAAATGCACTTCAAACCCGGTTGTATAAAAAACGTATGGAATAACGCTTCCTTCTAATTGTGCCCGGAGTGACAAAGGCTTGTGAGAAGTCTGTGATATAGGATACGCTAATTAGATGTTCTGCAGGGTAGCCCGTTCCATAACAATACCGGAAAATCGCCATACTTTCTCGAATTTATCGTATGGCATTAACATAGCGCCTGTAATGGGGTCGGCGACGGCAACCGCATGGTCAAGAACTTCAAGCACCACAAGACAATGGTCAACAAGAAAGGTATCTCTTACGATTACTAAGGTCACTCCTGCTTTTCTAAGCTGTTCGATGGAGTCGAATTGGCGGTATTTACATTTTAGCCCTTCAGCGCCGTAGCGGTTTTGCAGGGCCGAGCAAAGCAAAGCCGGTAAAGTACCGGCGACAGGACTTGTATGAGACAGTACGGCTATTTCACCCTCGTCGGCGTTTAAGCCCAATTTTTCAAGAGCTGTTACTGCCGCTGCCGGGCCACAGGTGTATTTTGTACTCTGGCGGCAAATACCGTTTTTATCAAATCTCGTTGTCAGATTCGAGAGATGATCTTTTATCAAAGCCGGAACGAGAAAAGGCAGAATTGAGGACCAGGTGATTAATCCGATCATCAGAATACATACGAGAATTTTTTCCCATTTGCGAGGCAGACGTGACAGCGGAATAGTCATGCCCATGGAAATAGACAGAGATAGAATGACAAATCTTATTCGGCCGGCTGCCAACCAGGAAAAGGGCTGGACAAAATACAGCTCATTTTTAATTCGAGCCATGAGGAGTATTAAGATTAGTATGCAGGAGAAAATATAGCCTAAAATCCAGTAAGGTTTGCGAAAACCTGATAAAACTCTGCCTATAATAATGCCTAAGGCAGTTACCAGAATAACACCTGCAGTCTCAAGCCACGGATTCATTTTCTACCCTCTTCAGTATATTCCTGCCACCCAAAACCATCTTATCAAGTTGGGATTGTCAAGTCAAGAAAATTATGATTGGCGGTGCAGAATGGACTTTGAACAATATCACAATTTATAACAGTGGAGACACATGGTTGATTGGATCGAGAATTAATAATCAAAAACCCTTTCCTTGACCTTAATCCGGTGCTTTAATACCGCGGTAGGTCTATACTTACGGCAGTTGTAATTAAAGAGGATGCTTTTAGTGATATTGCAGGCCCGATAAATAGCAGCGTTGCAGAATTTTTCTCGGTTTTGTGCCTTTGTAGTTCCGTCCTGCTGTTTATGTGCCGATAAAATCCAGAACCAGAGGTTTATAATGAAGTTTGGGTAAAAGATATGGATAAAATATTGCCTATATTGTAAACTGCTATAAAATGCAATATAATGACATAAATTAAAAGACGATATATCACAAAAAGCACTGCCAAAAAGGAGAGTAATAATGAAATTTACCCGGATAATGAAGATAGGAATTTTGCCAATAATAATGTTTGGCCTTACAGGCTGTTTTTCTTCCAATCCGGAAGATATACAGGCATTTGCGATGCCACATATGGTCAATACGACTACCGATACTTATGTCTTACAGCCGCCGGATGAAGTTATTGTGTATTGTACGAAGGTGCCGGAAATTCACGAGCAACGGCAGAAGATTCGCCCCGACGGGAAAATAAGCTTTGAGGGTGTGGGGGAATTAGAAGCAGCAGGGAAAACTCCGGAACAACTTGCAATTGATCTGCGAGTGAAAGTTTTAGATCTTTACAAAGCGGACCTGGTTGGCGAAAAATCTATCGATCTACGAGTGTATTCGTTCCAAAGTAAAGTTTATTATGTATTGGGACAAGTTTATCAACCCGGCCCGCGGATTTACACAGGACGTGATACAGTGTTGACTGCTTTGGCTCTGGCACAACTCAATCCAATGGCCTGGAAAGAGCGTATCCAGATTATAAGACCATCATACGATGAAAATGTTGAGGCTAAAATATTTGAATTAAACTTTGACCGTATGATAGCGCATGGCGATACCAGGATGAATGTTCTGTTGCAGGAAGGTGATGTGATTTATGTGCCACCTACTATTTTGGGATGGATGGCTTTGAGGATAGAAGAGGTGATGCGGCCGATTGCACGTGCTTTTAGCGGAGTCTATACCGTCAGGCGTGGTCTTGACAACGATCGCTATTATTAATAAACATTTCCCAGATACGTATTGTATTATCCGGAAGGGATAGTCCAGTTAATAGAGCAGAGGGGGTATTTCTATGCCCGGTCGTACTAAACTTGCATCGATTCATTTTGCCGGCACGGCATGGTTTATTCTGTGTGTTGGTTATATTGGAATTTTAGCTCTGCTACAAGCCGGTGTTAAGTGGTGGGTATTATTTTCCCTCTCTGGGTATGGTGCATTAATAACTTTAGTACTGATTAGTTTGTACCTTTTCGCTATTTTCAGAGGGATTAGCAGCAGCCAGAAAGTAAAAGTGGAACATCCGCTGACCAACACAAAACAATACACTTTTTTCTATGTTACGACTCCATTTTTAGGTGCACTTGCAGGCTGTCTTGGAATGATCGGTGTGGAGGCATTCAGCCGGTTTTTATTGGGTATTACCCTGGGAACTCTGGGGACAACATTTCTGGTTTGGGTAATAATCGATCCTGTTATTGGATTGCTGGAAATGCTGTTACCGGCAAGCCGAAAGCATCATACCAAGCGAATGGCTCAGGCTAAAGCTGAAAAAGAAGGTAAACAAAGGGACAATCAGCGTCTATTGACCGAGATTGCGGCAATGGAAGAATCGGACCAGTACCAATGGCAGGAACAGTTGAAACTACAAGCGGAACAGCTTGCTGAATTATTGGCGGCCGAGGGATTTGATTTCGAACAGGCAGAACGTCGAGCTATTGGAATTGGAGCCGGTGCCTGGCATATTGGGGGGCTTAGTTGCATGCGAGAACTTCGCGATATGGCGATAGAAATATGTACAGAGAAGTATAATAATAGGGATATTGTCGATTACATTTCTTTCTGGTGGGACGGAATAGGAAGCTGGCGAAGTCCCTCCCTCGGTTAGATTAAAAGTATCTATTAGCCGGGCGAGGGTGCTAATCTTGTCTCACGAGTCATATTTTTCACTTTTTTAGAGTACACTCAATAATAATTGTATGTGTTCCTGCTTAACCTGCCTTCCTATTAAAGTGCTTTTTAAGTTTTATCTCGACTTTATCGTTCAGTTTGAAAGGTTTTATTACTATATGTTTAGGATGTATTTCCTGCTCTCCTCCAACAGGATTATGGATATTCTTGGCCAACTTGCGTTAATAAATCGTTTTGTTGTATAGGAATTTTCACGCTTTATAAAAAGATAGACGTCCCCCCCTTCTGATTATTTCCCTCTCTCTTAAATAAATATTGTTAAGACTCGGGTTATACCAGCACCAGCTTAAAGATGTTTTTGCACATCCTGCTTAAAATAAACAGCACTCCCTGTCATTGATATATAATAATGACTGGGGCTTATTTTTCGTAACACAAAATTTTTCTTATTACAGTGCTCGTTTTCTGCGAAGCCAGCCAACAAGGCCAACACCGAAACCGCCCAACAGAATAGCACCCGGAGCAGGAACGTAATCGACTGTGAGCTTGGAACTTTTTAAGGTTACCAACCAATCAAACGTCTTCAGTGAGTCGATATCCATCATTATGTTCAATGTGCCGTCTGCCAATGCGGCTAACGCTGCCGCTCCCAGAGTGAAAGTGGTTGTGTGCCATGCCTCGGTATAGCCAGTATCCAGAGGGCCCAAGACGACTCCATCGGCTTTAATGACATCGAGCTCGTTAAGTTCTCCGGGGAGAGCGGCTGCATCCACATCCCAGGCTAATATCTCCAGTGTCGCACTCAGTATAGTTGCTGACGGAACACTGAAGGTAATCGTGTGTGTCCATCCCCAGTCTTCAAGGGCATGTCGATAGTATGGGGAATCATCAAAGCCTGGTTGCCCCACATAAGGAACGGCACTATCCGGAATGAACCAATCACCCCAGTTAGACGCATCCTGGATATCAACGGTGGTCAATGCCTGAGCAGTACCGTTGAGCACCATTAGCACACATACCAAACCAAAAATTGTTACAATCTTTTTCATAATCCTTTCCTTTCTTTTTTGTTTCCAATCACGATTTTATAGCTATAATTCCGCTGTTCTTTTTTAAAAAAGATCCTTCCTTTTCCCTTCATTTTTATTCGTTTATTTATTTCTTTCAGAGCGTTCGTCGCTTACGCATCCAACCAACTATGCCGACACCCAGGCTACCCAATAAAATAGCACCGGGAGCAGGAGCGCTTGTTAATGTCAATTCAGGATCAGAAAGTACTCCAAATCCAACGAATTTTACAAGACCTACTGCTCCAGAGGCATTAAATCCGCTCGATGGACCAGTCAGCATTAAAGTTATATAGTCATCTACCAGATCACTTGTCCAGTCGTGTGTGATTTCAATTGTTATCCATGTATAGCTCTGGTTGTTAAAACTGACTGTGCCGATTATGTTGTCTGCCGACGAAATTTCCGAAAAATCCGGATCGCTTAAAGCAGGTGAAGAAATGTCAATCCAACTATCGTCCGAATCATACCAAAGCGTTCTTTCGCTTGTTTCGCCATCATTGTCCAGCATATATGCCGAGAAAGTTGCTGATACGATATTTGCGGTATCAGATATGCTCGCAAGATCAAAGGCGAACCAGGCCTGTTCGACGCCAATTTGAGAAATTCCGTCCCCCTCATTTACTGTGGGCAAGGATACATCGACTGGATTGAGTGTGTAAGATACAGCAAAAGCAGGAGTTGTTCCTAAGAAAATGATCATGGTTAAAATACATAGTTTTATTTTCATAGTTTCTTTACCTTAGTTCCTTTCAATCTTCATGTAAAAAAGGGGGGATACTTTACAATAGTGATGGGATTGTGGTGGGAACACTGAAAATGCAACGACGCCGATCCAAAGACGAGCCGTTGTCACCACTCTTACATTGTTCTTATGCACCACTCCTCCATCTCCTCACACATAAGCCCATCATTGATTAGATGGACTTACACTGTATCTATTCCGTTAAATAAAGGTAAATTGGTATGGCCTCCTCCTTTGAGATACCACACAGTTTAAGTAGTTTATCAAAAATCAAGAAATATGTCCACAAAAAAAACGGTAAAACGAGGAAATTTTTTATAATTCCTGGATTATTAATATGCTTGGCTCATATTTGAACTTTATGAGATTACAGAAAACAATAAAAATCGGAGTATAAGTAATGTTAATTATCTGGCCGCGACTCTTTATGTTGCTGTAAGTAATGCCCTAATAAGGACATAACTAATTGCTGCTTGTTTATTCTATTTAAGTACATTAGTTAAGAGAGAGGAATACTTATTGATTATATGCCTAATTTTGATACGGAATTCATTGACTAAGTCGAAGCTAAAGCACTTTTATTGTATAGTGGATATTGTTGTACCACTTTTGTAGTATATCTTAAGTGGTATAAATTGGGCTATCTGTTTTTCAGACAGGTATAGTATGTTTATATATGAGAAATGAAATCAGTAATCCCAGTCTTCAAATTACAAATCGGTAAGAGACGAAATCCTGGAATCTTGTACTTTATGATATGCAGACTAACTCATTGCTGATAAACGAGTTTTGTGATTCTTGATATAGGAAATGAATGAGAAGCTGCTTAGAATTGTTTAAACAGGTTGAAGGTGTGGAAGGGCAGTTTTGGTGTGGCCGTACCTGGGTTGCTTATTATTTTATTGTCACCAATTCTTCGGCGCAAAACAGGCCTTCTGAGTGTCTTGAATTTTGCCGTCTCTTCAAACCACTCTTCGATATTAATGTTTTTTACGTTTCGGCGTTATGCGGGAATGAACCGCAGGTAGGAGCTATTGGTGAAAAAGGTAGGTAGGAACTATGAGATGAAACTTATTTTTAATCAATTGCAGGGATTGATTGTACTTGTTCGACATCCGTGGTGATATTTCTTACATCTGTTAAAAACCTTAAGAGCATTGCGATTTTGTTTTTAACGCGTACCTTTCTATAAATATTTCTTGTGTGAGTTTTCACTGTTCCGGGCCTGATACGCAGATTTTTGGCTATGCCGCAGTTTCCAAGACCCTGACAGATCTGTTCAGCTATCTGGCGTTCACGTGGAGTCAGATTATACAAATTTTGCACATAGGACCACTCTTTTTTGTTAAGCAATATCAGTTTTGTTTTGTTGTAACGTGAATCATTCATTATTAAATTCTCGTTTGATGATTTTGGTAAATGCAGCATGTTTAATTACCCTCCTGTAATTTTCTGAGTAGATTTTTTGCCTCAGTCAGTTCAGTGGTTGACAATCCACCGATTGTAATCTCTAATTCGAGAGCCTGGTTTAAGTATCTCAGTGCTTTGTCCTTTTTCCCGAGTTCAGCAAAAGTCCTTGCCAGATGAAAACGTGCAACAACAGATTGTGGTACTGTGTCGGGATAAAGTTCAACGCACTTGGTAAGATCCTGTACGGCCTTGTTCAATTCGCCCAGGCGATAGTACACCACACCACGGGTCTCAATAAGGTCTATATAATTCGGATTCAATTCCAGACCTTTTTGGGCGAGATCCAGCGCCTGTTGATATTGAGCTTTGTCTTCAGACATGATCCAGGCCAGATTATTAATAGCAATAAGGTTTCTGGGTTCAATTTCGAGTAATTGTTGGTAAAGTTCCGCCGATTCAGCAGAGCGGCCGCTCATTTCCAAAAGGATAGCTAAAGCGCCAATGGCCTCGATTGAGAGGGGTTCGTTTTTCAGGATCAATCGGATTATATTTTCTGCCGTCTGTTTTGCCTCATTGCTATCTACCACTATTAGATCTCTGGCGATAGCCACGGGTGTATGACTATCGTTTCGGTGGTTTTTATGCCAATCAACGACTTTTTGATTTAACCGGCTCCAGAGCTCGTCTTCTTTGAGCAATTGAGTTTGTGCAATCAATAGTCGTGGATCATTTGGTTCAGACTCAAGCAGAGAATCAAATTCTTTTTGAGCTTCGATTTTATCACCTGCTTTATACAAAGCCATAGCCAGAGCAACGCTGTATTTTCGTCGAGTGGAAGGATCACAGGTTGTTATCTGTTTTCTGAGAATATCGACAGCCTTCTGTGGTTCACCTGTTGTTATATATGTGCTGGCCAATAATATAATCGTATCTGAATCATTGGGATCCAGCTCACAGAGTTCTTTGAGGGTAGGAATAGCAAGGATAGGTGACCTTACAGCCTCGGCTCGCGCTTTTAAGATCATGAGCGATTTATCGTTTGGGTTGTAGGCAAGGCCTCGCAGGGCGATATCCACAGCTTTTCCGGGTTGTCCCTGTTTTAGCATTAGTTCTCCCAGGAGTTGCCAGGCTCCATTCACTTCGGGCTGTTTTTCAGTTATCGCCTGAAGAATTTGCCTGCTTTCTTCAATTGCCGGAGCCGTTCCTTCGAAAATCAGGGAATTGACTTTAAATAACTGCAGTTCAATATCATCCGGATTTGACTCAAGAGCTTTATCAAGAAAGGTTTTTCCCTCACTAATAATGTTGGGTTGCCCCGATGCCAAAAAAAGCGAGATTGCCCGTTTTTGGATCTGTAAGTTATCTGATGCCATAGATAGGGCGTGTTGGATGTCTGCCACTGCTTTTTCAGTTTGGCCGACGGAACGGTAGAAATCACTTCTTGCTACCCACACTTCAACATTATCAGGTTCGATGGAAATTGCTCGTTCGAGCTCTTTCAAAGCTTCATCAGGTTGGCCCAGAGTTGCATATGTTCTTGCGCTGAGTATATAAGCGGAAGCGTTGTTAAGATTATTTACCATTTCACGACAGATTTTCAGGGTTTCTTCCGGTTTGTTCTGACGAAGGTAAAGTTGGATCTGTGTTGCGATTACCGCTAATGAGTCGGGATTTTGAGTCTTAAGTTGCGTAAGTATATCTTCGGACTCTTCATACTTTTTTTGTTGCATTTTTAATAATGCAAGGGATAGATAGGCGTTTTGGTTATTGGGGTCACTGTTTAGGAGATCCTGCAGAATATCTGAAGCCGAATCCAACTGTCCACGTCTTATGAAGCTGTGTAATTGAATCTTTTGAAGTTGAGGATTCTGTAGTTTTCCCCGGGAAGCACGATTTAGAAGTTCCTCAGCCTGGTCATATTCTTTAGCCTTATAAAGGGCCGCTATGGCAGGTGTAATTACACGTAGGTCATCAGGTGCTCTGCTCATGGCATCACGGTATGTTGCAATTGCCAGTTGCAATTCGCCGGCTTTATCATATGCCCTTGCCAGAAGCATACGACTTGCCAGATCGTCCGGATTTACCAACAGGTTTTCCTGTATAAGAGATATAATTTTAGGATAGAGATTTTTAAAATTGTCATCCAAGTACAGAAGCTTAGCCTGTTCAAACCGCCATTGCCAGCCGTTCTCGCCCTCAAGGGACTTGATCTGGTCAACAATTTGCCGGGCATTTTCGGGATTGTTGATAACCTGCTCACATGTTAGGAGCTGGCGTTTTATCGGGATATCATTGGGCAGTTTCTGTGAAAGATTTACAAGAAGATTGTATGCTTTTTCTGTTTGAGACCAGCGAATATAAAATTGTGCAAGCAGCAAGCCCAGTTCACGATGAACATCAGGTTTATCGATGCGTTCTATTGCATTTTTGACAACTTCTTCACATCTTGTTCGATCATCTTGCCTATAGAGTAAAATCGCAAGGGATTTCACTTGTCTGGATGCATCGGGAAATTTTTCTATTGTTTGATTGAGCTTCAATATTGCTTCACTTGTTTTGTCTTGGACGGTAAGCAATTCCGTTTCAGCCAATAAAATGTCGGCAATTTCAGAAGGGTGCTCTTGTTTCAGGCGTGTTATGATCTGCTGCGCTTCGATGAATTTGCCTTGCTGCATCTTAAGCTGGAATTGAAGAAAACCAACCTCTAAATTCCCGGGGTTAGTTTCATTCAATTTAGACAATTGTTTTTCAATTTCTTCCAGTATTCGGGTACTTTCAGTTGTTGAGCTTTCCCCCACCCTTTGTATTCGAGTTCGCAGATAGAGCAGTGCCGGCTCTGGGTTTCCTGGTTCAAGCTCCATTGCCTTTGCGGCATGTTGTTCAGCTTCGAGCCAGTTATCGGTCTGAGCCAACATTTTAGCCAGGATCAAATGCCCATTGAAAGAATCAGGTCTTTCGGCAAGTAGGGTGTGGATTTGCCGTAAAGCAGATTGTCTGTCACCTAAACTGATCAGAGCAGTAGCCAGCGTCAAACGAATTTGCGGTGTCCTGTTACCTGATTCCACCGACTGTTGCCAGTTTTTTACAGCCTCATTGAGATTCCCTTTTTCCGCAGCCAAGAGACCTTCAAGAAACGAAATTATTGCAGTTGGTATTTCTTTTTGGTGAAGTTGTGCAATACAGTCTGAAGCTCTGTCAAATTGGCCCGACCGTATAAACAACTCTGTGGCCAAAGGCATAAAATCCCATGATTGAGAGGAAAGCTCTTTTAATCCGTTTTCAGCCGTATTTAGCATCTTTTCTTTTGATTGTGAGCGTAGAGCAAGCTGTGCCCATATTTGCCAAAGGTCATGGTTTGTTGGAAGAATTTTATGAATAGCGGCGAGATGCTGTTCTGCTTTATCCGGCATATTTAAATTAATAAGTTCTCTTGCAAGCCGGAGACGTACCGAAGTATCGGATAAATCTTGTTGTTCGGCAATGTTTATATCATCTAAGGCTTGTATTTCGGCTTTGTTTCTTTGACGAAAACTCGCACGTATTAAATATGCAAGGGCTGAGGATGGATTATTTTTTATCGCTTCGTCAAAACAATCCGAGGCTTGTTCAGGGAATTCTTCAGGGTGTTGTTCTATAAGTTGGCCCAGGGTTTCGTAGGCTAAAATCTGATCCGGGTGTTCGGTGCAAATGGCTTTCAATTCGCTCGCCGCTTCGTTGAATTTTCGTTGTTGAGCAAGTGCTATGGCCAGCATTCTGCTAAGATTCGGATCTTGAACTTTTTCAAGTTGTCTTTTGGCAATTAACTCTGCGTCTACCGGTATACCTATCATTAAATATATTTCCGTAAGTTGCTCAGAAGCTTCCGGATGATTATCTTCCACTCTTAAAACAGCTCTATATGCTGCGATAGCTTGTTGAATATTGTTACTCTTGCGAGGCCTGATACGCATTTGCGCATCAGCATATTTAAGTAATATCTTTACATCCTGCCTTAAAGCAAGATAACTGCCCAGTTCTTTTGCTGCTTCTTCCCAGTTTTGTTCATCATATGCTTTATTTCCGAGTTCAAGTCCTCGTTCGGCACTGTTTGCTCTTTGCCATCGTCGCAGTGCAACTGCGGTAATACACAATACCACCACGCTCATTAATAGAACGATTGCCAGTTTCCAGTTAAAGTATCTTCTTGGCATTTTTATATCCTTTCGAAAAATCTATTGCACAATCTTAAAGACTCAGTAAACCTTTTTATAAATCTGATACGAGGGTTAGAACTGGTTAATGAAATTATCAACCAGTTTTTTAGTTGTTTGCCAACATATCCACAGGTCTGTCTTCAGCGACAGATTCCTGACGTATTCAGTGTCGTATCGGATCCATTCCTGAAAGTCTTTCATGGGTATGCGTGTTCTGCATATCTGCCAGAGTCCGGTGATTCCCGGTCGAACAGATAAACGGGCGTCGCGCCAGAATGGACATAATGTATTTTCTGATTCGGGAGAGGGCCTTGGGCCGACAACACTCATCTGGCCGATGAGAACGTTAAAGAACTGGGGTATTTCATCGATATATGTCTCCCGCAGGAACCTGCCAACGGCACTTATTCGGGGATCGTTTGTCATCTTGAATTGTGGGCCGTCAACCTGGCTGACGAATCGCAGCTTCTCCTGTATTTTATCTGCCCCGGTGACCATTGTCCGAAATTTCAGGCAATTAAATTCTTTGCCGTGAAGTCCCTGACGTTTATCTTTGAAAAATACCGGTCCGGGTGAGTTTAATTTTATTGCCAGGGCAATGAATGGTATTAATGGAGCAAATAGGATTAATACTATTATTGCAATAAGACAATCGGTAATTCTTTTGAAACACCTTGCATATGAAAAAAATGGCCAGTTTCGATTTGTACCGTTACTACTCATCTGCCGGGTTATATCATGTTCTGAACAAACAGTATGACCGGAACTGCCAATGTTTTTTCTGGCTTGGTTTTTCCAATCGTATTGTGCATCTGTGATAATGCAGTTGTTCACGATTTGATTCTGCGGCACATGAACTTCCGGGCCTATGATTGATGAATTTATTACTGCTCCACTTTCAATGTGAACATTTCGACAAATAATAGCCGGCCCTGCAATGATCACGTTTGGATCGATATGAACATTCTCGCCTAATAACACCTTACCGATGAATCGTGAATCTTTGGATGTTTTATTTGAATTATGAAAGTCGAAATCTGATTTTTTTAATGTTAAAAGTGCAGTCTTACAAAAGTCCAGTAATCCATTTTCCATGTCTAAATCCATTGCAGTCCCGCCAATATTCACTGTTCGAAGTATCAGTGTGTTTGATTGGCAGTTATTAATGATTGTGGAAAAAGACTCGGGTAAATTGTTATCGTTAAGAAGCTTTTTAAATGCACGGGCTTTGATAAAAAGATGATGAGGCCAGTCATTGCGGTTTGGGACGAACTCAAACGAATCTGTGTATAACCGGCGAAAACCGGCTATATTACCTTCTGTTGTTAATCGCGTTTTTTCGCGTGTGCCGAGTAGCTCAGGCTCTGCATTAACCGCTACTATATCCGCTCGGATATCAGTTAGTATATTTCCAAGCAGTTCGTTGTTAATCTGTGTTGCAAATCGTCCATTAGAAACAACAAGCCATGAATCCGGATTATTCTTTCTTTCTATTCTTTTGATTATATCTGATGTTATCTGCACATTTTCGCTGTAGCGTATTATATTGTATTCGGAATTAAAGAATCGTTGTCGCTGTGCTTTATCCTGCTGCCCGATTGTATCAGGTGTAGTTTCCCAATTCTCCGGGATGGCATATATCGGATTAGCGGGACAACTTTTTTCCATCACGGGTAAAACAGACCTCTTACCGATATTCCTGCATAAGGATCTGCTTAGGCCATTATGAATAATTCCGGCCACAAGCTTGTCAGCCAGAGCGAATCGCAGCATATTATCGCTGTTATTTATCAAGAGGTTGTTTTTGTGTATGATAATCAGGTTCATATATGGTTTAAGAGGGTGCCGATTGTTATCGGCTGCCGATACAATGTAGAAAAATTTACTATGGAACCGACATCCCCGGAATGGATGTCTTTTTATAGATTTAATCCTTTATTTCAGGAATTATTTTGTTCATGCGTCTTATGAATCTTGGAAATAAGTGTTTTTTTACTTGTGCGTCTGCTTCTGGCACCTTGTGCATAATAATCGTTACCGTGTCGATAGTAACTGTCTTCAATATTGACCCTGCTTACAACAGTACCTAATACTCTAACGTTTATTTGCAACAATCTTTCTTTTGCTTCTTTAAGCTCGGGTAGAGTGGTCTGTCCGGCGAAGCTGGTCAAGATTACGGCGTTTCCGATCTTGGCCCACATCAGAGCATCAGGAAATGCCAGCACAGGAGGAGTATCTATGATCACATGGTCGTATTGTTCACTGATCTTATTAATACGCTCAGCGGTAGAGGACAAGGCTAACAATTCGTATGCGTTGGCGGCATCGCGATAATCGGCTGCAAGGATGTCCAGCCCGTTTGAAATTAGAGAGTAAACCGCCCGTTCAAATTTTATACCGCTAAGAATATCCTGTAATCCCCTTGAGTCTTTCGGAAGATTCAGCAGTCGTGCGATATCCGGTTTTCTCAAGTCACCATCTATAAGAAGAACCTTTTTACCTGCCTCTGCCATGCTTGTAGCCAGATTGACTGCGAAAGTAGTTTTACCTTCCTTCATTCCGGGACTGGATACAACGAGCTTTTTGGGTATTCCTTCGCCGTCGAGAAGTCCTAAGTTGGCACGAATAGTTTGATAGTCTCCGATTATTTGTTGTGGAAGAAGTGAGGACTTAACGGTGTGTAAGCTGGTAGTGGTCCCGATTATTCTAATACCGGCCCGTTTCGTAACATCCTCCGGCGTCCATAGTCTTAAATCGGCTTTGTCTCGAAGATATGCCAGCCACATACCACAAGCCATCCCGACAAGGATTATACCGACTGATAACTTTAATCGTTTGTCCCGGATCAAAGCAATGTGAGCATAATCATGTACGGAAATTCTTGTCGGACGTTTTCGCTGCATTTCCAGATCCTGGATACGCATCAGGACTGTGTCGTATCTTTCTTTGGTCATATCTAACTTATCCTGCAAATCCTGGATTTCCAGTTGCAGGCGACCGAGTCTTATGGTTTCGGTGTCTTCTTTCTCTATTGTCTCTCGAAGTATATTTTCGTATAGTTTTGTTTGTTCCAGACTGTTGCGTACATCAATCAATTTAGAATCACCTGCCTTGGCGAGTTGCTCCGTTAATAAATCATCGAATTCCTTACTGGCTTCATCCTTGCGTTCCGTTAAGCGTGTTTTCATTATATCTATGAGATCGGATTGAAGTTTAATATCAGGATTTGTCGGTGATAATGTCTGGCGGGCGAAGATAAGTGATTGTTCTAATTCAGCGATGCGCTTCGTGATTGACACTACCGATGGATCCTGATTAATATATTGTTGGCTCATTTTCATCAATTCGTCCGGAGGGATAGGCTCCTCTCGAGTTCGTTCAAGTAGATGTATCTGAGCTTCAAGGCCCATTTTAGCCGCCTCTAATTCCGTGAGCTTGGACAGCAGACTTGAAACGTTCCGCAGCATCATATCCTGTCGGCCGCTCAAAGTATCGGTCCCATATTCTTGTGCCAATCGATAGATTTGTTTTCTCAAACTATCCATTTCTTCGGCTCTGACCTTGCGTTCATCTTCCAGAGCCGTTAGCTTCTTATCTTCCTCTTGTGTGGAACTGGTAACTCCGACTTCCATATATGCATTAATAAAAGCATCTACAATTTGCATAGCTTCTTTATCGTCGGCGTTGAACATTGTTATTTCTATTAGTTCCCTGTCACGAGGTGCGGTTATGACGATAGTTCCGTTTATTAATGCCTGTTTCAACATCCAGGCTGGCTCCGGTTGAATTCCCGGAGGATCTATTTTCTGTTTTAATTTTGAGATTAAACCGGCTGGTTTATTATTAAGAAAAGCGATGTTTCTGCCTTTTAAATTGTCCGCTACTCTCTGTACTACTCTGCTGCTGGCTACTAATTCCGCCTGAGTATTCATGAAGCTTTGATAATCGAATATGTCTCCTCGGTCCTTTTGGTCGGTCAGGATGTCAACCAGAATCGGAGCAATCCTTATTTGACCGGTCACTTGATAGACGGGTTTTATTATTAGCCATATTGCCGGTAATCCGATTGCACATACTAAAATAAATGTGAACAATACAATATACCAACGGCGAAATATTCCTGCTACAAATTGATAGTTTGCCCCGGAAGATTCGGGCATGGGCTCGATATTCACAATTTCCTGTGCAGCTTCTTGATCATTATATTTTTCTAAGTCATTCATTTATTTTTCTCCTTTAATAGTGGGTTAAAATACTTATTTGGATGCAGTGCCCGTTCTGTAATCATTTTCTGAAATGATCGATTAGGGTTAGCATAAAGACATAAGTGTTTGATTTCCGGATTACTCACGGATTTTGTCGTGTAATTATGATTTCTTCCTGGATTACCGGCGGTACAGTAAGTTTTGCTAAAAGCCAAAGTTCGGCAACAACTGCTGCAAGAGCCAAAGGCATCATCGCATACCCGCCAAAATCGTGGAATATTTTCTCCCAGTACTCGCCTTCGAGCACCGTGAAAAATATTGCTGTAATTGTTAATCGTATAGTATTACACAGCAAGGCGATAGGCAGGCTTGAAGCCAGTACGATTAGCTTTTCCCACCACGCTCGATTGACCAGCAGGGCGACTAATCCGCTTATTACAAAAAAGGCCGTGATCATTCTCAGGCCGTTGCATGCTTCGGCGATTGCAACGGTTGAGTGACCAATATGAATAACATTGCCTTCCTGTAATATCTTGTAACCTATCAGTTCAAGGCAAAAGACCGCCGACGATGTTGACCAGCGTTGCAGGGGTAATGATACGGCTGCATGAAGCCGGTTAGGCCAGGGTAGCATCAGGCATAAGAACAATAATATTGTAGCCACCTTCTTGAAAAGCTGCCAACCAAACAGAATAATAACTAAAGCGGCAATACTCAGAGCAATGGATAGTCTTTCTGCGGTCTGATATAAAAACAACAGACCGAACAATCTCAGTGCCTGCGCTACAAGTAAAATAAGTATTCCGATAACCGAAGGCTTTATCCGGCATTGGGTAATTGTCTGGCGTCTGGACCATAAAATATATACGGCAAGAAAAGGAACCAGTAATCCGGATGAGTATTCGTCGCTTTGCAACCATACTTTCCAAAGATTTACAAAGCCTTGCCAGTGCGACCATAAAAAAGCAATTAAGATCAGGCTTATCGCAAATAATCTAAGAATAATACGTTTTTCAACTTTGGCCCAGGTGGGTATTTTGTTGGAAATTTTGTTTAGTTGTGGTTTTAACGTGTCATGGAGTTCGCTTGTGTGACCTTTAACAATTTTCGAAGCTCTGCTTAATGAACGCTCCAGGATTGTTTCCGGCTTGAATAATATACATTTATCTTGAGCAGTTGTATTTGCATGCACTATGGTATTGTAGTCGATGACACACCGTTGGACTTGACAATTTGCTCCTATCTGTACGCCATTCCACAGTACGCTGTTTATTACAACACCATTTCTTTCAATCGTGACATTATTTCCAAGTATAGTCGGCCCAATAATAACAGCTCCGTTTGAAATGCGGACACCGTTCATTATAACAACCTGTCCACATATCCGGGCTCCCTGGTCAACTTTTATTTCGCCTCCTATCCGGATTATATGCGAATCAGTGTCCTGGACGGGTTCCAAATCCGGTTGTTGTCCTGGAGCCTCTTTGATGTAATTGGCTATGGAATATAGATATTCCTGTCGGTTTCGGAAATTGCCGGTGTGTTTTGGAAGCATGACCGCGCGGATTGTCTTACCCTTACGTAGCAATTCAGGAATCAGACCTTCCTTGATATCACAATAACCATCTTTGGGTATATGTTTAATAATACTCGGATTGCATATATAAATACCGGATGCCTGCCCTTTATGTCTTCGGTTAGTGAAGCCTGGGTTAAGAAATACAGTCAATTCTGTTCCACCTTCATGGTGGGCATGTATTAATGTATCGATTTCCGGAAGATTAATTAGATTGGCAGGCAAAACCAATAATAATTCCTCCATATCATCGCCTGCGGCATCTCGAACGCATCCGGCCGTACCCACCGGCAGTGGATCATTCAGAAAGGTTAACTCCGGATGATGATTTGCATGGATTGATTCGGCCAGTGACGAACCATTACTGCTGGAACAAATTACTGCCTGATTTATTCCCTGATTTGTTAAATGTATCAGCAAACGTTCCAGTGCGGTATGTCCTGCTACCTGCCACAGGGCAGTGGGTAAACGCGATGCTAACGGGCACCTGCCAAAATCAAGACCACCCACCAGTATTATCGCTTTTATTTTCTGTTTGGTTTTGGATTTTATATGTGACATTAACTTTGTTTGTTGGGGATTTTAAACTGTTTTAGCGAGCTTTATCAGTCTCAAAAACTAACTTAACGTAAAACTGTTTCCCGGAGGTCATGGAAATCATATCACTGTACCGAGATACTCTACCTTATTGTATTTTTCCGTAAGTTCCGGCCACTGGACCAGGAAAAGGTCGGCGATGTGTCTGACCATTCTGCCCGATAGTGATATTCGCTTTACATTAGTAATACTATCAATCCAGATTATCCTGGCCCCGGTGAATTTGGCAAGGAAACATATAATGCATCCTGCCGCCGCTCCGGTACTTATGATTACATTGGGTTTTTCCTGAAAAACTATTTTTGCACATCTGAGAAACACATTAAGAACCCGCATCGGATATTGTCTGTTACACTCGCCGACGATATATACATTCCCGGATTCCTTAAGGTTATGTTGAACAACAGGTACTGTCGTTACAAAGAAACTTTTATATTGTTTCCAGCTTTTTGAGAGTGTCAGCAACTCTGTTAAATGACCTCCACCCGATGCAGCAAGGCAGATTTTCAAATTATTCGATTCGCGCATTTGCTGAGATTTCATAATCAGGTCACTTTTCGCCAAACAATTCGTTCAATACAAGCTCGGCCTTGCTGTCCCAGGATGAGCCTTTGACTTTATCTCTTCTTTTGTTGACAAGCTCAGGGCAGTCATCGGAGATTGCCCTTTTAATACAGGCGGCGAAACTTTTCGGAGTATCAGCTTCATAGACAACGTCAAGGTATTCCTGTAATTGAGGAAAGGGTGTGCTGACAATCGGTTTTCCCATAGCCAGATACTCTTTCAGCTTTAGCGGATTAACCGCCTCGGCCCATCGGCTTTGTCTTAATGGTAAAAGTGTAACATCGAATCTTCTTCCGTATTCAGGGATTAGCTCGTAAGGTTTTTGGCCCAACATCCATATGTTTTTCCTGGCAGTTAATGCAGAGCAATCCATTTGTGCTCTACCTATTACAACGAAAGACATGTTGGGCAGGAGATCTGCGACTTTTCCCAGAAAATCGATATCAGGATTACAATCGTCAATGCTGCCGATAAAACCGATAATGGGTTTTGGAATATCGGCTATATCTCGAAGTTCGCTCGTTTTCTGTAGCGGCGATGAAAACATTTCAAAATCAACGCCATGGTCGAGATAGAAGGCTTTTTTACATTGGTCGGCTTCCTCTTCGTATAGCTTATTGTTTACGTATATTGTCAGGTCGGCATTTGCCTTTAGCCGCCTGTCAAACTTCTTAATTTTCTCGATATTGACACCGGGAAAATCTTCGAAACGATCGGTCCGCTGGTACACCAACTTGTTCTTTTTCATTTTAATTGCCATATCGCAAGCGGGGGGACAGGCTACCCAAACGACGGATATCTCCATTCCTATCCTGTGTTTTACGAGTCCAATCTGAGATTGCAGGAGAAGTTCATTGGCCGGTTTTGCCCAACTGATGTGCTGGACCGGCAATGAAAATGGACTATAAACCCAGAAATCCTTATCTGCTTTTTTGAGACCTGTAAAAATGCTTTTGGTCTTTCGGACTAGTCTTTGGATAAATTTTCGGCCCTGCCCGATATTGAACTTTTGCATTACTATTGAGTTGACGTAAAGTACTCTGCCTTTGTCGGCAAAACGCCGCATCATCTGCATATCGATATGCCCGCGGTTATGATACCACCAATCCTCACCGCCGAAGCAAAGTGTATCTATTCTTTCCATATCTAAGAATAATCTGTTCTTTATTTAAGTTCTCTATTTCCGGAAGAGCCTATGCCCGATATTCTTATCCAATACGGTTAAGGAATGTTGAAATTCGTTCTGTTACTATTTCGGCCTGAGTATCTCTTTTTTGAGGTATAAAGGATTTTAAGCTTTTTATTTTCTCCGGCATTTCTTCAATGTTATATGCCGCCAGCAAGTAACCGCACTGCTCGAATTTTTGTGCGATATCCACCTGATGATTGTTGACAACTTCGCCGTATTTTCTAAGCCGGGGCATAACAAGCAATGGCTTGGCCTGGTCCAGTGCCATTGTTATGGAACCTATACCGGCGTGGCTAATAACC
>Ga0315548_1000068_pt1 | contig 82986 bp, 81 predicted proteins | sample SalMarSW160110MG_2_FD_202540 | JGI IMG/M metagenome (GOLD analysis project Ga0315548, IMG submission 202540) | Salt marsh sediment microbial communities from the Plum Island Ecosystem LTER, Massachusetts, United States - Salt Marsh Sediment SW1601-110 ... | reverse complement strand
GGTCTGCCTGAATCTGGCCCAGCCGGCGTTCAGCGAAGCTGAGATTCTCGGCTCGTGGGGAACGGACACATCCCATACGAAGGAAGCGGGCAGCGACCGTGTATTCGTCGTGATTGCGCACGCTGAGAGCAACTGGTACCAAACTCCGAGTCTGTCCACGGTGACTTACGGCGGACAAGCAATGACGAAAATCGCGGATATAGTCCAGAGCGGCACTACATACCAAAGCAAGGCATACATCGGGGCGTTTATCCTTAACGAAACCGGCGTCGCCGCTGCAAGCAGCGACACCATCAGCGCATCGTGGAGCGGCACAAGCTCAAATTCGTTAACGAGCGTATTTCTCGGGAATGTCGAGCAGTCAACTCCTGTCACGGATTATGACACCGGCGGCTCCACCAGCGCGACGGTAACAACTTCGGCACTATCGACAAGTGACGGAGATATGGTTATCGCAGGCGCGACCTGTACTGAGGCCGGGACATATACGGCAAACAACGGCTTTACCGAAGCTGTTGAATCTCCGATTACAAGCGCCGACGGCTGCGGTGATTACAAAGCCGCAACTGGTGCTTCTGAAACACCAAGCGTAACACACTCGAGCAGCAGCAACCGGCAGGCGATTATCGGTATCGTAGTTCAGGGAATGATTTCCGACCCGAACAAGGCCTTACACCCGAGCCCGGGCAACGGCGCAAGCGGAGTCTTACCTTCAACCAGCTTGTCATGGGACGCACCTACGGCATATACGCCAAGCAGCTATGACGTCTATTTCGGCACTAATCCGTCGGTATACAGTAATCCGAAACATACGGTTTATACGGAGAGTTACGACCCGCCGGGAGACCTCGAATACGGAACAACTTATTACTGGGTGGTCGATTCCCACGACGGCGGGACGATATATTCCGGATTCGAATGGAGCTTTACGACTTTCATAATCTCCGACCTTGTAGAAGGCAATATGATACTGCTAAACGATAACGGCGGGTGGTGCTGGTATCAGGACGAAAAGATTGCTTACGACCCTACCGGAGGCAATCTTCTTATGAGCACGACAGCGTGCTATGTAGGTTTTGGCGGAGTCGGAGGGGCAAGAAATGATGATACGGATGCAACTGAATTTAACATAGCCACAGGCAAGCGCACGCGGACAGTTGCGAAGGAGCCATACGGCGGCGATGACCACAATATGGGCGCATTCTGGATACGGCCTGACGGCAAGTATATGCATTTTTATTGCGAGCATTACACAAACTATACAACCTTTTATCGCCAGTCCACCTATCCTAATGACGGCAGCGCCTGGAACAGCGAGCAATCGTATGACTGGATGACTATCCCCGGCAGCCCAGGCGTTGATGAACCCGGTTTTTACGACAGCAGCTATACCAATATTCACTATCTTTCAGGCGAAGGGACTGTCGGCAGATTGTATAATATTCACCGTATATTCGCCCGAACTCCATGCCTCGCTTACTCCGACGACTGGGGTCAGAACTGGGTCTATATGGGGAGGCTTAACAGCCCTGTAGGAGGTCAGACATACTCGAACTTTTATCACAAGTTCGCGGACAATGGAGTTGATAGAATTGACTTTATAGGCGTTGAGCAGCATCCGCGTAATTACAATAATAGTGTCTTTCACGGCTATATCAAGAACGGCAAGAGCTATAATTCTTACGGAGTAGAAATGGACACCATAAACGACCAGAGTGCTCCTTCCGTTCAGGCATATACACCGATATTTATCGCTGACCCATGTCAGGGACCCACTTCATATCACACGGGGTGGACTAATGAGCTGGAGCTGGATAAAAACGGCTATCCTGTTTGTTTGTATCAAACCCGTTACGGCACAGAGCCGTGGGGTAACGGCAGCGGCCAGAACAACATCGGTGCTGCGGACCACCGCTTCTTCTATGCACGTTTCGACGGCTCAACGTGGACTTCTACAGAACTATGCAAAATGGGAGGAGGACTTCATCTGCCCGAGCAGGATTATCTCGGCATGGGCTGCATTCATCCTAACGATGCCAACATTGTTTATGTAGCAACACAGTTCGACCCGCGCGACGATACGGAATATGAGTACCGCGAGATATTCAAGGGCGTAACCAGCAACAAAGGTCTGACCTGGGACTGGACGCAAATCACATTCGATTCTACACAAAATAATACCCGTCCGGCTATTCCCAAATGGGACGCCAATAACACGGCGGTTGTCTGGACAAGAGGTAATTGGAACCAAGACAATTATGAACAGTATGACCTTGTAGTTGTCGGACTGGTTGAGCAGGAGGGTGTAACACTCGGTCCGGTTACTTATATTGACGCTAGCCCGAGCAATACAACAGAATCAGGTGGTTCGGCATTTACGCCGACTGGTCCGAGCGGTAGTCCCGGAGCTGCGGATAACGAGTGGCACGAATACACAGGATACGGCAACGGAGGAAGCTGTTATACAGCGGGCGACGGCGGGACTGAAAACGCTCCCACGATAAAGACGACCATAAGCGGACTGGCAGACGGGACCTACGATGTGTTCGCATACTTCTGGGCCAATCCCAACGAGGACTGGGGTATAAGGGGTGGCTTTACGTCATCTGATATGCTATGCTTCAGTAAGCAATCCTCTCAATTCGCCGAGACATCGCAATTCTCCGGCTCCGTTACAAATCTCGGCAACGGAGTTGAGCTTTACAGGGTATATATCGGTCGCAAGGAAGTCAGCGGAGGCGCTTCAGTTGATGTTTATATTGATGACTATGATGGTTCTTATGACAGTAATCCGCCCGACCATACTACGTATGACGGCGTGGGAGTGGCCAGCGTGATAACAGGCGCTGTTCCCGGTGACCTCAACGAGGATGGGAAGGTAGATATGACAGATATAGCAGTCCTTGGTGAAGGCTGGCAGACAACTTACGATATTTATACATTGAAGGATATCGCCAATTACTGGCTGTATGGCACCTGATGCCTAATTTTAATAAGGGCAAACAGTGATTTTTGAAACCGGCGGCTGCTACAAGGCAGCTGCCGGCTGCTTTACGTTCAATCTCCCGACAGTGTCAGTATAAACAAGCTCAGGGTAAATCTTTGTCCGACTGCAAGATACAATTGAAGAGGCTATTTGAGTCAACCTACAAATCCTTAGTAAAACTCGAGCAGGAAAGAAATTGACACAACCCGCACAGGAGATTAAAATTAATCTGTCTTTTCCGCTACTATGACAAATTATTGAAATACTATTTTATGCAAATGACAACGGGGCCAAGGAAAAAAATCCAAATTCTGCTCGGCCGACAGCAGTCAGGTCTGGTCATCGTAATTCTGCTGCTTATTATTGTTCTGACCGCCCTGGCCGGTTCGCACACCGACAGAAAAACCGGCAAAACCGTAAATAACTTTTTTAATTCTTATACGCTTATGCAGACCGCCACGGACGCAAGTTTCTTTGCAATTATGGCGGTCGGCGCAACTATGGTAATCATTGCTGGCGGGATTGATTTAAGCGTCGGCTCAACCTACGCTTTTTGCGGCGTGCTGACGGCATTAATGCTCAGGCACCTAAACATTGACTCGGCATACGCTGTCATACTGGGGATTCTTGCATCGGTCGGTCTGGGGACAATCTGCGGAATGCTTAACGGCCTGATGGTCGTCGGACTTGAAGTACATCCGTTTATCATCACTCTGGGCACGATGTGGATATTCAGAGGCACAGCATTTGTTATAAGCAATGCCGAGAGTATTCTTGTGCCGAGGTCGCTGACGACATTTGCCAAGGCCAATCTGGGTTTAAGCCCGGCTCTCTATCCTGTTGCGATGCTGATAATGATAGCCGTTACCGTCGCGGGTGCCTTCTACCTTGCCAAAACCGTTATGGGCAGGCACATCTACGCTGTCGGCGGCAATGCTGAGGCAAGCAGATATGCAGGCCTGCATGTCAAAAGAATAACGGTCTCAGTTTTCGCAATATCAGGCCTTGCAGCAGGGATTGCCGCCTTTCTCGGAAGTGCCTATTACGGCTCAGCATGCTGCGGCGACGCAACGGGCTATGAGCTTTACGTAATCGCCTCAGCCGTCGTAGGCGGAGCGAGCCTTTCCGGCGGAAGAGGAAACGCTGTCAGTGCGACACTCGGTGCGATACTGATTATTCTTATCAGGCAATCAATTCGCACGCTGCACTTTGACCAGAATTACGAATGGATTATAATAGGCGCGGCTACAATTGTTGCAGTTGTTCTCGACAAGTTAAATGCCCGGCTTACTTTGCAAAGGGCAATGAAGTAATTAATCGTTAATCGGCAACGGTTACGAGGCCCGTTTCGGTTACGTTTATCGTAAAGCGTTATGGAAAATAAAAAACCTATTAAAAGTTTTCACGATTTGGAGGCTTATCAAGCCGCTTATCAGGCAATGCTTGATGTGTTTAAGTATATTTTGCCAAAATTGCCTGTCGAAGAGAAATATGATTTGGTTGACCAGCTTAGGCGCTCAATAAAGACCGTCCCACGTTTGATTGCATAAGGATATGCTAAAAGGCATCAGAAGAAAGGGTTTCAGAAATATCTGGATGATACAATGGCCAAGTCTAACGAAACAATGGTTTCTTTGACTCAGGCTAAGGATTTGTATTCTTGTGCGATTGATGTTAAAGTATGTGAAAAACTAATAGATACTTACGACAAAATCGGCAGACAATGTTACAATTTGGCTGTTGCGTGGAATAAATTCAGCGAACGCAAGTTCGTAACGCAACCGATAGACTATTAACAAAACGAGCATCGTAACTGATAAACGAAAAACGAACTTTAATTCAGGAGGTTTTATGAAAAAGCTACTTATATTTGGAGTACTTCTTTTCATAAGTCTTGTTCTAATCGGCTGTTCCAAAAAAGACAAGCCGGATAAACCGGATGCTGAAGAGACGCAAAAAAAGTCAATCACAATCACTATGATTGCAAAAAGCTCTACCAACCCGGTCTTTCTTTCAGGCCGTATGGGAGCTGAAGACAAGGCAAGAGAGCTTAGCGAAAAACTCGGCATAGATATCAAAATCGACTGGCGTACTCCACCTGTCGAGGATGGCCAGGTGCAGGCGCAGCGAATCGCACAGGCCGTCAACGAGGGCACTGATGTGATACTACTGTCCAGCAGCGATGCGAGCAAAGTAACCGGCGCAATCAACGATGCCGTCGACCGCGGCGTTCCGGTCTTTGCCTTCGACAGCGATGCACCAGATTCCAAAAGATTTGCCTTCTACGGTGTCGATGACATCGAAACAGGCCAAATGGTAATGGCAAATCTTGCAGAACTTGTTAAAGGTAAAGCCAATGTGGCAATTATGGCGGGTAACCAGAATGCGCCAAATCTGCAAAAACGAGTCCAGGGAGCGAAAATGGAGGCGGCCAAGTATCCTGATATAAAAATCGTCGGCACATTCTATCACGCGGAAACACCACAGGATGCCGCGGCAGAGGTCCTGAGGGTTTTGAACGCCTATCCGGAAATAGACGCTTTTGCAATGATAGGCGGCTGGCCACTGTTCACAACTACACTACTTACAGACCTCGACCCGAATAAAGTAACCGTTGTTTCCGTCGATGCACTGCCGGCGCAGCTGCCATACGTTGAAAAAGGCGTCGTGCCAGTTCTGCTGGCACAGTCAACGTATCTCTGGGGCTCCGTTTCCGTCGAATTAATAATCGATAAGATTTACCTGCACAAAGAAATACCTGTGATGAATAAAATGGAGCTTGTCAAAGTAACGAAGGAAAGTTTATCGCAGTGGGCACAACAACTTAAGGATTGGGGATTTACCGACGTGCCTGAAAGGTATCTGAAAGAACAAAAATAAATTTGCAACAGAAACCTTACTTACAATTTGAAAATATAACAAAACGTTTTCCGGGTGTAGTTGCTGTTGATAATGTATCGATAGAAATTTCGAAAGGCTCCTGTCATGCGCTTGTAGGCGAGAACGGCGCAGGCAAAAGCACACTCGGAAAGATACTTGCAGGCATTCATCAGCCTAACGGCGGAAAAATACTCATAGGCGGCAGAGAAAAAAGATTCGATTATCCGGCAGCGGCGTTCAAAGCCGGCATCGGAATGGTCCATCAGGAACTCGAATTCTGCGAGAACCTTTCCGTTGCTGAAAATCTTTGTCTTTCCGGTCTGCCGGCCAGAGCCGGCATAGTTGATAAAAAACAGCTCTACGAAAAGGGGCGGCAGATGCTCAAAGTAATCGGCGCAGAACACATCGATGTTGCAAAAAGACTGGGCCTGCTTACAATCGCCAATCAGCAGCTCGTCCAGATTGCCGAAGCTGTGGGAAGAAACGCCAAGATATTGATTTTTGACGAACCTACAAGCTCGCTTTCACGGTCGGAAACAGAAAATCTTTTTCATCTTATCGATGATTTAAAAAGAAAGTCAATCACCTGCATATACATTTCACATAGACTCAGCGAGGTTTTCCGGCTTTGTGAAAATGTAACAGTTCTGCGCGATGGAAAAGTTATCGAGACAAAAAATGTAAATGAAATAACAGAAGACAAACTTATTGAGATGATGATAGGCAGAAGCTTCGAGGCTTATTTCCCACAGCATGTAAAGGGCGAAAAAGGTCCTGAGCTTCTGCGGGTAGAAAACTTATCAAGTCAGGGCAAATTCGAAAATATTTCCTTTTCGCTGTGTGCAGGTCAGATTCTCGGCCTGGCAGGTCTTGTCGGAGCCGGCAGGACCGAACTTGCAGAGGCAATATTCGGCCTTGATAAAAAAGCAGAAGGGGAAATTTATGTCAAAGGCAAACAGGTGCACGTCTCGAATCCCCGTCAGGCATTGAGTTACGGTATCGCCCTTGTCCCCGAGGACAGAAAGCGTCACGGCCTTGTGCTTTCTATGAACGTGGCGGAAAATATCTGCCTTTCTATACTGAAAAAAATTGCTAATTTTTTCAAGTCGATAAAGAAAAAGAAGCTGCTTGAATTTGTTAATAGATATTTCAACCTGCTGAAAATCAAGGCGGCATCACCATGGGTTGCGACACTTAATCTGTCAGGTGGAAATCAACAGAAACTCGTTCTGGCGAAATCCCTGGCGACAGACTGCAATATATTGATAGTGGATGAGCCTACCAGAGGTATCGATGTCGGAGCAAAGGCTGAGATACACAGCTTGATAGATGAACTGGCCGGTAAAGGAAAGGCAATCCTGCTTATTTCCAGCGAGCTGCCAGAGCTTATTAATCTGGCAACCAATATTCTTGTCTTCCGAGAAGGCAAAATTTCCGGTCTTCTTGCAAGAGATGAAGTCAGCCAGGAAACGGTTCTTCGGCTGATGACAGGAATACAAAACTAAAACTTTCCGTCCATAAACCCCGACATACTAATTCCGTCGGAGCACAAAAAGACCTGGAGTTATCTCCAGGTCCTAATAGCGGGGGCAGGATTCGAACCTGCGACCTCCGGGTTATGGGCCCGACGAGCTACCAGGCTGCTCTACCCCGCGGTCAATCTCGTATATCGTATCTTGTCGCTCGTATCTCGTAATGCAATAAAATAAACTAACATAAAATGGTTTTTTTATCAAGGAAGCAAGGTGAAATTATAAATTTTCACGGATTTTAACGGCGATTTGCTCAATTTTTCCTTTCTCATATTTGTAAGCCGGCCATCGGTTAAAGACACCATCGCCAGTATTACGAGGAATTATATGAAAGTGCAAATGCTCGACAAGCTGGCCAGCGGCCCTGCCGTTATTACACAATAAATTATAGCCGTCAGAATTCATTGCGGTGGCTACAGCCTTTGCGATTTTGCAGAAATTTGAAGCAACCCGGCCCAAAATTTCAGCAGGACATTCATGTAATTTTTCAAAGTGCTGCTTAGGAATCACCAAAGTATGGCCATCACTTATGGGGCCGATATCCAAAAAAGAAAGAACAACATCGTCTTCATAAATTTTCGTAACCGGAATCTGACCGGCCACCATTTTACAAAATACACAATCATTCACACTCATTTATTATGCCTACATTCCAAGCTAATAAGTTACTGCTGCTTGTTGGATTTATCCGGATTCAGCTTCAACAGTTTCTTTTTTAGGCTTTTTACGAGATGCTTTTTTGGCAGCAGCTTTAGTTCGTTTTTTTGAACCCTCGTCCTGGCCTACGAGCTGCAACAAGACGAGCCGACTGTTATCACCCAACCTTCTCAGAGACAGGCGGATAATCCTTGTATAACCGCCCGGCTTATCAAGGTATCGGGGACCAAGCTCACTGAATAATTTTCCAATTATCGTGCCCTTTTTGACAGCTTTGCCATCCTCATAATCTATAATATCACGACTGCCAAGCAGCATAATGGCTCGACGTCTGGCAGATAATGTACCTTTCTTAGCCAGCGTAACTAATTTTTCGGCAAAAGCTTTCACCTCTCTGGCCTTTTCGGGCGTTGTTGAAATCGTTTCGTGCTGAAATAGTTGCGCAACCAGATTTCGGCGCATAGCCAAACGATGTTCGGCTGTTCGATTTAACTGACGCCCTGCTATTCTATGACGCATACGCCCAAACCTTTCTTACCTGTTACCACCAAAACTAATCATTTATCTCTGTCATTCCCAAAGACAGGCCGATATCTGCAAGTTTTCTTTTGACCTCCCGCAAACTCGTTTTACCGAAGCTGCGGACTTTCAGCAAATCAGCCTCCGCCATTTTCGCCAATTGGCCGACTGTTTCGACCTTTATCGACTCAAGACAGTTGCTAACTCTCACTGATAACTCCAATTCCTGAATAGGAGTATTTAGCTTTCTGGTTAATTCCTCATCAACCGCTTCCGGCAATACTTCCTCGGGTGCGATTTCCTCGGCAACGGTTTCCTCTCCAAGCTCAAAATACTGGACGAACGGATTGATGTGCTTACGCAATATTTTGGCGGCCTCTACCAGCGCCATATCCGGAGTAATTGTTCCATTGGTCCAAATTTCCAGAATCAGCTTGTCATAATTGGTTCGCTGCCCCACGCGGGTGTCTTCAGTCGTGTAGCGAACCCTTGTAACCGGTGAATATACCGCATCGACTAATATTCTTCCGATTTCCTGCTCAAATCTATCGGCGACGGCGATTCGTTCTGAAGCCGGTAAATAACCACGGCCCTTCTCAACTACCATTTCCATTTCATAATTTACATCTTCCGTCAAAGTGGCTAACACCAAATCTTTGTTTATCAATTCTATAGCCGGGTCTGCAATTATATCAGCAGCCGTTATCACTCCGGCTTTGTTCGCCGACACTTTCATTACCTTCGGACCTTCGCCCTGGAGCCGAATAATAAGATTCTTGATATTCAAAACTATTTCGGTGACATCCTCCATTATGCCCTGCATCGAGGTAAATTCATGGTCGGCACCGGTCACCTTAATGGAAGTTACAGCACTGCCTTCCAGAGACGAAAGTAATACGCGTCTTAAGCTGTTCCCGACAGTGGTTCCAAAACCACGTTCGAAAGGCTCGATGAAGAATCGGCCATATTTATCGCTCGATACCATTGTATCTCGCTCAACATGAGTCGGCAGCTCCAAACCACGCCATGTAACTCGCATATGTACCTCCTTACAATAACGTCTATTAACAATTCGCTATTGACCAGCAAAATTTAAAAAATCAAAAATAGCCACTCGAGAGAAACCCCAAACACCTTATCCGGTGTGCAGGAGCCTTCTTCAAATGCTACCTTGAACAAAACTCAACAATCAACTGCTCCTGAACAGGAATCTGAATATCATCCCTTGTGGGTAGTGCAACAACCGTAGCTTCGGGCTTTTCACTATCCAACTGCAACCAACTCTGTGTTGTAAAGTTTGGGTTACTTTCCAATTGCTGTTTTATCCTCTTTTTACCTTTTTCGGAATCCCTGACTGTTATCTTGTCACCGATCCCTATAATATAATCGTTGATACTAACCCTGCGTCCTTTCACATAAATATAGCCGTGTGTAATCAATTGTCTGGCAGCTTTTCGCGAAGGCGCGAAATTCAGCTTATACAGCACATTATCCAAACGCCTCTCCAACAACTGCAGCAGAATTTCGCCGGTATTACCCTTCATCCGCTCTGCTTCGTGGAAATACTTCATAAACTGTCGCTCCAAAAGGCCATAATACCTTTTGACTTTTTGCTTTTCACGCAACCGAACAGCATATTCGCTTGTTCTGCCTCTGTGCCAGCCGTGCATGCCCGGCCCCAAATTACGCTGCTTTTTTTCGACCGGACACTTGGCCGTCTCACACCTGACGCCCTTGAGCATCAGCTTCATTGCCTCACGACGGCAATACTTACAGGATGAACCAAGATAACGTCCCATTTTTCTATCTATCTCCAAAAACATTCGCCGGTTATCTCATTTTGCAACCAGACCACAAAATGAAAATATGTTCCGGCACCTTTTGCTTTATACTCGTCTTCGCTTCGGCGGTCGACAACCATTATGCGGAAGCGGTGTGACATCTTCTATCGATGAGATGCGCAATCCAGCCTGCTGCAGAGCTGAAATGGCAGCTTCACGACCCGAACCAGGCCCCTTAACCCTAATTTCAATCTCGCGCACACCATTACGCATAGCAGTACCGGCACAACGCTGCGCAGCCTGCTGAGCGGCAAAAGGAGTGCTTTTGCGCGAACCTTTGAAACCAACAGAACCCGCTGAACCCGAGCAAATCGTGTCACCATTCGGGTCCGTAATAGTAATCAATGTATTGTTGAACGTCGCCTTTATGTGCACTACAGCCCTGGCGACATTCTTCTTAACTTTTCGTTTTGCACCCGCTGGCATTATTAGAACTATCTCCAAATAACAAAACTATCAATTTTAAGCTGCGAAATCGAACCATTATCGCTGCTCTTTCACGCCCTTCTTGCCTGCCACTGTCTTTCTTGGGCCTTTGCGAGTTCGTGCATTACTCTGAGTGTGCTGGCCCCGAACAGGCAAACCTTTCCTGTGTCGAATGCCTCTATAACAGCCTATATCGCGCAATCGAGCGATATCTTGCGAGGTCTGCCTGCGAAGCTGACCTCCCACGACGTAATTGTGGTCGATAATCTGAGTTATCCTGCTCAGCTCGTCTTCGCTGAGTTTTCCGGCCCTGGTGCTTTTTTCAATCTTGGCCTCTTTCAAAATCATTTCCGAAGTATGCCGACCTATACCATAAACATAAGTCAATGAAATCCATATGGATTTGTCATTAGGAATATCAACACCTACTATACGGGGCATATCAGCTCCTTTTCGTTATCCGGCGCGATGAAACAAATCAACCCTGGCGTTGCTTGTGTCTGGGATTGGTACAAATCACCCGCACAACGCCTTTGCGACGAACAACCTTACAATTTTCACATATACGTTTTACAGAACTTCTAACCTTCATTTTTTACAATCTACTTTCACACCTTATATCTCATTCAGAACGCACTTTCCAGCTGCCGTTCTGCGAGGGTCCCTTTAATTTCGCAGAATTATTCGGCCTCTATTCAGATCATACGGTGACATTTCAACCGTAACGGTATCACCCGGCAAAATCCGAATAAAATGCATTCGCATCTTACCTGAAACATGTGCCAAAATCCTGTGGCCGTTTTCCAATTCCACATTAAACATTGCATTCGGCAACGCATCAATCACTGTGGCCTGCAATCTTATTGCGCCCTTTCCTGCCATAGGCATCTCCCGAAGCCAAAAGCTGGAAACTTTCGAATTCAATACGCCTGAGACGTATCAAAGCTCTGCAGTTTCGCTTTGAGTTTTTCTGCTTTCACCATTTTACAGTCAGAACCTCACAACCATTTTTCACTATTGCAATTGTATGCTCAAAATGAGCCGAGCATTTTCCATCCTTTGTTACCACTGCCCATCCGTCTTTCAGTGTTCGCACATCACTGGTTCCGGCATTAATCATCGGCTCCACTGCCAAGACCATACCCTCAGTCAGCATAATATCACATCTGAGCAACTCATCATTGACAAAGTTGGGCACTCTCGGCTCTTCATGCATTTTTTTACCAATGCCGTGTCCGACAAAATCCTTAACCACCGAAAAGCCGGCTGATTCAGCACAATCCTGCATTTCAGCGGCTATACTACTCCACTTGACACCCGGTTTCGCTCGAGCTATTGCGATATCGAGAATATGCTTAGTCACATCTACAAGTCTACGTTTATCCTCAGAAATCCGGCCAACAGCGACCGTAACAGCGGCATCTCCACAATAGCCCTCGAGTCTGGCGCCAAAATCAATGCTCAGGATGTCACCGTCCTTAAGTATAACGGTCTCAGAAGGAATTCCATGGACGACCTGCTCATTTATAGAAGCGCAAATGCAGGCTGGAAATGGAACGCGAGCATAAGGACTGCGTACACCCTTAAATAAAGCCACCGCCCCGGCCTGGGCTGTAATCTGCGAAGCTATGCTGTCCAACCAGGCAGTAGTTACTCCCGGCTCTGCAACCTCTTGTAATTTTGAAAGAACATCGGCTACAACAGCACCTGCTTTACGAATCAGCTCAATTTCTCTCTGGCTGCGTAGCGTTATAGCCATTTAATTTCTTCGCCCTTTGGCGAGAATATCCAAATTCTCAAACAATAAAGCGCCTACCTTATCGACATCTTTGTTAGCATCAATATCATAAACAGTGTTGTTCTTTCTATAGTAATCCACCACCGGTTTCGTCTGCCGGTGGTATGTCTTAAGCCGATTCGTAACCACTTCAAGACTATCGTCCGGTCTCTGAATGAGCGTGGTGCCATCGTTATCACATATTCCTTCGACCTTCGGCCTTAGGTTTTCAATGTGATAAACCGCACCACACTTAGGGCAGCTTCTTCTGCCGGTCATTCGCTGAGCTACCATCCGATCATCTACCTTCAAATTCAAAACAGCATCTATTCTTTTGCCGTTACAAGCCAACGATTTGTCAAGTCTGTCGGCCTGATTAACGGTCCTAGGAAAACCATCCAGTACGAAACCTGCCTGCGATGTTTTTTTAATCGCATCAGTCATCATTTCAACTATTACATCATCCGGCACAAGCTCACCTGAATCCATATACTTTTGGGCTTTTTTACCCAGTGCGCTTCCTGCAGCCCTTTCCTGTCGTAAGATGTCTCCACTGGATAAATGGAGCAGACCATATTTTTCAACAATGCGCTTACACTGCGTTCCTTTGCCTGCTCCCGGAGCACCCAATAAAACTATCCTCACGCATGAGCTCCTTTAATTCTGCCTGTTTCACTAAAACCATCGTAGCTGCGCATCAAGAGGTTGGCCTCGATTTTCTGCACCATATCCAGCGAGACACTCACAACTATCAATAAGCCGGTGCCGCCCAGGAAAGTTGCTATTCTCCAATCAACTCCTAATAATATTGTAACCACCGATGGTACAACGGCAATTATGGCTAAGAATGCGGCCCCAAAATAAGTGATTCTGGTCATCACCTTTTCCAAATAGTCAGCAGTTCTGCGTCCCGGTCGAAGTCCCGGGATGAAGCTACCTGAATCCCGCAAATTTTTGGCCATTTCCTTCGGCTGAAACTGTATAGTTGTCCAGAAATAAGCGAATAAAAATATCAATAACATATACAAGACATTATAAGTATAAGCACCCGGCCCCAAAGCATTCTGCAAGCTCTGAAGAAATACCGAATTTGGGAACCTGTTTGCCAACTGGCCGATAACTATCGGAGGGAACATCATAAAACTCGATGCGAAAATTATCGGCATCACTCCACCGTGATTGACCCGAAGCGGCAGATAATGCCTTTGACCACCATACATCCTACGACCACGCATCTGTTTTGCCTGCTGAATAGGTATTCGGCGTTGGCCCTGAGTTATTAGTATGGCTCCCGCAACAACAAACACAAACGCAACAATCAGGAATAATACCTTTGCCGGACCTATGGTTCCGGGCGGCGCACCAACTCTAAAGTCAATATTCTGCCAAAGCATATGGACTGCCCAGGGCATTCTGTCGATAATGCCTGCCATAATTATCAAACTGATACCATTACCTATGCCGTATTCGTCTATCTGCTCGCCGAGCCACATCAGAAAGATGGTGCCAGCCGTCATACTAACAACGCCCATTATCATAGCCTGAGTGTACATACCGGCATAGATATAGGCCCCCAACCCAAACATCCTCATATACATTATCGACTGAAAAACACATACCGGCACCGTCAGGTAGCGTGTGTACTCCTGTATCTTCTTATAGCCAGTTTGGCCCTCCTGGCGCAATTTTTTCAAGGCGGGAACAACCTCGGCCAGCAGCATAAGGAAAATCGATGACATAATATAAGGCATAATTCCCAGACCAAACAAGCTACTGTGGCTCAAGGTTCCACCTGTGAACATCTGGAGATATTCAGCAGCTCTGCCTAAAGGACTATCTGAATCCCTTGTGTCGGCGGCGGCTTCCAACTTCGACTGATCAAAACACGGCGTAGGGATATGGAAACCAATCCTGTATATCATCAGCAACGCCAGCGTAAAAAGAATCTTGTTGCGCAGGTCTGAAATTCTGAATATGTTAAACACTGCTCCAAGCATCTTTATAATTGCCTCTAATCTCTCACTTTACGGCTTACGCCATTACTCTATTATTTTCGCTGTGCCGCCGGAAGCCACAATCTTCTGCTCTGCGGTTTTGCTAAATTTATGAGCCGTTACCCACAATCTTTTTGTCAGCTCACCATCACCAAGAATTTTGACTTTATTCCTGAGGCTGTCAATCAGTCCGGCATTGGATAACTGTTCCACACCAACGTTGGCACCCTCGTCAAATCTCTCCAACTGCGATACGTTAACAATTTTGTAGCGTGTTTCGAATTTGAAATTGCTAAATCCACGTTTGGGCAATCGCCTAAACAAAGGCATCTGCCCACCTTCATAAAGTGATACGGAAAAAGCACCCGCCCTGCTGCCGCTACCTTTGTGGCCTCGTCCGCAGGTTTTACCATGGCCGGTACCGGTTCCTCTACCAACACGTTTGCGGGCTTTACGCCCACCTGCGACAGAAGTTATTTCGAAATTTAACATTTAAATTATCACCACCTTTTCACAGCTTCGATTTCCACACCACGAAGAGACTCAACCGCTTCTTTACTGCGCAACTTCAACAATGCACCCAACGTAGCCTTGACAACATTTTTAGCGGAGGTGCTTCCATAAACCTTTGTAAGTACATCCTGCACACCGGAGAATTCGAGCACCGCTCGAGCACTTGAGCCGGCGATAACCCCTGTGCCGGGACTGGCTGGAACCAATGTTATCTTTGTTGCTCCGTATTTTCCGCTGACCTGGTACGGAATCGTTCGGCCAACCAGAGCTATCCTGTGCAAAGATTTCCTGGCATCTTTTATACCTTTCTCGACGGCTGACGGGACTTCATTAGCCTTACCATAACCGACACCCACCGAGCCTGCACGGTCACCAACTACAACCAGCGCCGCAAAACTGAACCGTCGGCCTCCTTTGACCACTTTGGCACAGCGAAATACTTTTACGACCGTATCTTCCAACGTCTGTTCTTCCTGGGTAGACAGTTTAACTTCACTGGAAGGCCGCACCAAAGGTACGACACCCTTCTGCGGGATCTCACTTCCAACAGGATTAGCTGATTCTGCTGTCAATTCTTTTCTCCAGACTTAACTCTGTTCTTTAAAAAACCAATCCGGTTTTTCTCGCCGCCTCGGCAAGAGCTTCGACTCTGCCATGAAACTTATAGCGGTTTCTATCAAAGCAAATGCACTTAATGCCAACACTCATCGCCTGCTTTGCGAGCACTTCACCTACGATTTGAGCGGCTTTTTTGTCACCACCGTGGGGCAATTGGTCCCGCAGGGCTTTTGCTCTTGAGCTTGCAGAAACAAGTGTCGCCCCTGCAATATCATCCATAATCTGGGCATAGATATGTCTGTTAGAGCGAAATATCGACAAACGCGGCCTGTCCGACGAGCCAAAGACCTTTTTTCTCACGCCGTATTTACGCCTGAGGGCTGCCCTTTTTGTCCCATCAATTCCCATAAAACTAAACCTGATTACATTGTTCCTGTAGCGAAAGCCTTGCCGACTTTGCGTTTGACGTATTCGCCGGCATAACGGATACCTTTGCCTTTATAGGGTTCCGGCGGCTTTATCCTTCTTATATCCGCAGCAAATTGTCCCAGCAGCTGCTTGTCCATCCCCAAAAACGTAAACCTGGCGGGGACTTCGTCGCCTTTGGTTGCAGCAGTCTCAATGTTCACCTTTATACCTTTCGGTATTGGCCTTTCCACCGGATGGCAAAAGCCAACTTGCACAATCAGCTTGCCCCCTTGTTCTTTAACATTATAACCGGTGCCGTACATCCGCATCTTCCTTTCAAAACCTTTGCTGACGCCGATTATCATATTGGCAATCAAGGAGCGCATTGTGCCGTGCAACTGCCTGTCCCGGCTAACTTCAGGATGTTCATTTTCAACCAATACTTTTCCTGCGGAACTGTCGATTTTTATTTTTATCCGGGGGTGACAGTCCAACTGCAAGCTGCCGAGCGGCCCTGAAACCTTTATAAAGGAGCCGCTTTGCTCGACCTTTACCCCTTCAGGGATAATAACTGGTTTTCTGCCGATACGACTCATTAACTCACCGTACAAAGTATCTCGCCGCCAACATTGTCCCTGCGGCAGTTTCTATCACTCATTACCCCTTTATTTGTCGTAACAATCGCTATACCGTAACCGGCCAAAACATGCGGTAATCGGTCAGCAGGCAAATAGACTCTTCTGCCGGGTTTACTTGCTCTTGCTATCTCACTAATAGCAGGCTGGCCGTTCTGGTCATACTTCAGGATAATCCTCAGTATTCCCTGTTTGCCATCGTCGATTCGGCTGAAATCTTCGATGTAACCTTCCTGCTTAAGCACAGCCGCTATACCTTCACAGATATTCGACGTCTTAATGTTAACCTCGGTCTTATCTACCCGGATGGCATTGCGAATTCTCGTCAGCATATCAGCTATTGGGTCACTGGCGCTCATAATCGTATTCCAATCAATCTCCAACTACCAACTGGCTTTTTTCACTCCCGGGATTTTCCCTTCGTTGGCTAAAGTTCTAAAACAAATGCGGCAAATTTTGAATTTGCGATAAACAGCTTTGCTTCTTCCACAAAGCTGACAACGCGAATATTGCCTGACTCGAAACTTTTGTTTCTTTTTTGCTTTATTTTCCAGCGCTTTAGTCGACACTTACATCTCCAAAACAATCGTTTGCCTTCAAACAATTACTAAATACTACAGTCACGGCGTTGCTGACTCTTTGAATGGCATACCAAAAAGCGACAGCATTTTCCTTGCTTCTTCATCGGTCTCGGCCGTGGTTATAAAAGTTATGTTCATACCCTGCTGAAACTCGACCTTTGCAGGATTGATTTCCGGAAAAACACTCTGTTCAGCTAATCCCATCGAGTAATTGCCTCTGCCGTCAAAGCTTTTTGGGCTAAGGCCCCGAAAATCCCTTACTCGCGGGATTGCAAGACTAATTAGTCTATCCATAAATTCATACATTCGCTCGTGGCGAATAGTCACCTTCAAACCAATTTCGTTACCTTCACGAAGTTTGAAGTTCGAGACGCTTTTTTTAGCTTTACACACGACCGGCATTTGGCCGGTAATCATCATCAGCTCATTTTTGGCAAGTTCCAGAAATTTTTTGTCCTGCGTGGCTCTACCCACCCCCATAGAGACAACTATCTTTTCCATCCGCGGCACAGCCATAGGGTTTTTGTAGCCAAACTCACCGGCCAACTCCGGAACTATCTTGGACTTATATAAATCCTTCAAACGTGCCATCTCGTATCCCGTTTTAGGCTTTATTAGCCTTTTTAACAACGCCAATTTCATTACCATCGGCTGCAAGACGTTGTTTACTTCCATCAGCGTTTATCTGATAACGAACCCTACTGCCTTTTGAGCTTTTTGGATTCACCGGCAAGACGTTGCTTATATGTATCGGTTGCTCGATGTCAATACGACCTCCCTGCGGATTTCTGCGTGAAGGCCGAACGTGCTTTTTCGCTATATTGTGTCCCTGAACTACTATGCTTTCCTTCTCAGGTATGACACGCAACACCTTACCGGTAGCACCCTTATGGTCACCTGTTATAATCTCAACCATATCACCTTTTTTTATATGTAAGGCCATCCTTAAATTTCGTATTTCCTTTTACACAACAATAATCAACTTATTCAGACTACCTCGCTCGCAAGCGAAATAATTTTCATATAGTTTTTTTCACGAAGCTCACGGGCAACCGCACCAAAAATCCTTGTCCCTATGGGATTGCCCTCATTATCAATCATAACAGCGGCATTGCTGTCGAATCTTACATAGCTGCCGTCAGTGCGCTTCAAAGGGCTTGTGGTTCGTATAATAACACATTTATGCACTTTCTTATCATCCAGCTGACAGGTCGGAAGCGATTTCTTGATAGCAACACAGACAATATCGCCCACACCGGCTATAGGGCGTCTGAACTTTCCCCTCGACCCACCTTTGCCAAGAACCCTGATGCACAACGCCAACTTAACACCCGAGTTGTCGGCTATATCCAACATTGTTTCCTGCTGAATCACGTTATTTCCCGTTTCTTATATCTGGGTTACTGCTGCTGAACTGCTTTTTCCAAAACTCTTATAAGACGCCAGCTCTTAGTTTTGCTATAGGGCCTACACTCAACCACCTCAACGATATCACCAACACCAGCCTGATTACGTTCATCATGGACTGCGAGCTTTGTTCTACGCCTCACGTATTTGCCGTACTCCGGATGCCTGACCTTGAAATCAACGGCAATTTTGATGCTTTTATCACCGCTGTTGCTTACTACCAAGCCGGTTACAGTTTTTAATTTCTTATCCTGCATCTTCATTTTCCAACCACTGCCATTCTTGCTTTCGCAAGAAAACAGGGGGCAAACCATCACCTGTTTTCACCCAGCCCCTTTGAGGGGCGGGGTTCACGCATTATCGTTTTAATCCTTGCAATATCACGTCTGACATTAATTAAGGCTTTAGAGTTCTCCAGCTTCTCCGTAACCGACTGCGAGCGCAAATCAAACAAATGCCTCTGCAGTTCCTCAAGCTTGTCTCTAAGCTCATCCGGACCCATTTCACGATACTGCTGGGCTTTCATCTCGTACTTTCCCTTTTATAAAGGTTACCGTTTTACCACTTATTGCAAAATGGCAACCCTATAATGAATGTCTTCGCTTAATAAACCTGCATCTAATCGACATTTTATTAGCAACTCTGCCCAATGCCTGCTTTGCGACGTTCTCGGTTACTCCACCGACTTCAAAGCAAACCTGTCCCGGTCTGACCCTGGCGACCCAAAATGCGGGCTCACCCTTACCCTTGCCCATTCGCGTCTCCAACGGCTTGGCACTTACCGGCTTGTGTGGAAATATCCTAAGATAAACCTTTCCTTCACGATGCAGGAAATGGGTTGCCGCAACCCGACCGGCTTCAATCTGCTTGGCACTTATCCAACTGGTTTCCAGTGCCTGCAAGCCGTATTCACCAAACGCTACGAAATTGCCTCGACAGGCTTTGCCTTTCATTTTGCCGCGCTGGCTCTTACGGTATTTTACCCTTTTCGGCATCGTTGCCATTTTTCAGATCCCTGCAGATTAACTACTAATTAATGATTATTGACTTCTCCGGGTTTTTCGTGTTCTTTGGGTTCTCCTTGACTAGATTCCTCCTTAGGTTTGGCAGCGCTTTGGCCGTCTTGTGCCGTTGCAGCTTTAGTCCGGCTCCTGAAACTGCGGCCTGCGTCAATGCGCCTCGGTGGACGACGCCGGCGACTCTGCCTCGGCTCAATTTCCTCACCAAATTTGCCTCTATAAATCCAAACTTTAATACCAATTGCTCCGTATGTTGTTCTGGATGTTGCCGTGGCGTAATCTACATCAGCATCCAGGGTCTGTAGCGGAATACTACCGAGTTTCTGCGTCTCCTTACGCGCCATTTCTGAGCCTGCCAACCGTCCTGAGCAGATAACCTTAACTCCTTTGGCGCCTGCGTTCATCGCCGACTCGCAAAACTGTTTCATCGTACGTCTAAACGAGGCCCGCTTACTTAGCTGCTCGGCAATTGCTTCAGCCACCAAAACAGCATTAAGGTCCGGCTCTTTTATCTCGATAACATTGACGCCCATCTTCCGACCCGTTATCTCCTCAAGCTCTTCTCGCAACTTGTCGACTTCACCACCTCTGGGACCAATGACTATACCGGGCCGAGCACTGTGCAGTGTTACTTTCACTTCATTACGTGTTCGGACGATTTCAATCTTCGCCACCGCGCCCTTGGGCATCTGACGGTTAAATTTCCTGTCAATATACCGGCGTATCTTCTGGTCCTCGACAAGAAAATCACCGTAATCGTTCTTGGAAGCAAACCATGTGCTTTGCCACCCACGCGTTATTCCCGTTCTAAAACCTATTGGCGATGTTTTCTGGCCCATAATTTCATATCTCGTATCCGGCGTTTCGTATTATAACAAGCCGAATACAATTCATACTTCTCCCGCTTTTGTTACTGTTATATGTATGTGACAGGCCCTTTGGTTAATTGGATGCGCTTTACCTCTATCTTTCGGTATCCATCTTTTTGTATCAATACGCCGCCCTGCATCGTCAACACGAGCCTCGTTGATATAGAGGTTATCAACGTCAGCTTGTTGCTCATCGGCATCGGCCACGGCGCTTTTTAGAACTTTGTTAACCATTTCTGCAGCTCGTTTTCTTGTGAACTTTAAAATATCCATTGCGTCCTGAACTCTTCGGCCGACTATCAATTCTGTAACCAATCTAACCTTACGAGCAGAAACCGGAGCAAAGCGATAAGACGAACACCAATCAACCAAATCATTTAACTCGACAGATAAGGCAGTTGCCAGACGACGAATATCATCCCTGCGTGGTATAGGCTTAAAAAGGCCTTTCTGCCAGTTTTTAACAGCCGACGCTGCTTTTGCCTTATTCAATCCGCCTCTGACAAGCTGGCCGGCCAACTGCTCTATGCCCATCTGTCGTTGTTCGCAAAGCTTTTTTAACTTATCAGCACTTAACATATCGTATCTCGACCATCTCCTGGCGCTTTACTGCTATGTTGCTGTTGCTATTTTCTTGCTCGAATGTCCTCTAAAAATCCTCGTAGGTGAAAATTCGCCCAGCTTATGACCAACCATATCCTCGGTAACGAAAACCTTATGAAAAACTTTACCATTGTGGACCATAAAGGTAAAACCAACGAATTCGGGAATTATCGTGCATCTTCTCGCCCAGGTTTTTATCGGCTCATGAGAGCCGGATTCAACTCGCTTGTTGACCTTGGCAAAAAGCTTCCCATCAACATATGGCCCCTTTTTAAGAGATCTTCCCATTCGAATTTACTCAACCTTCAAACTTCAATAATTACGCTACGAATTGAAAACGTCCTCTTTTTCGTCTTCTAATAATCCTTTTATTACTTGGATTTCGTGGATTTCTCGTTTTCCCACCTTTTGCCAGCACGCCGGTAGGTGAGCAGGGATGCCGTCCGCCATTTGCCCGGCCTTCGCCACCGCCCATCGGGTGCGAAACCGGATTTTGTGCCTTGCCTCTGACATGAGGCCTTCGACCGTGGTAACGTGTTCGTCCCGCTTTACCCCAGCTGATATTCTGGTAGTCGGGATTACTCAGTTGGCCAATTGTGGCCCTGCATTCTTTGCGAACCATCCGCATTTCACCACTTGGCAAAAGGATGGTAACCCAGTTACCTTCTTTCGCCACGATTTTTGCAGCACTGCCGGCACCTCGAACTAACTTTCCGCCCGACCCTGCGGTCATTTCAATATTATGAATCTCAAGGCTGGCAGGAATTGCCACCAGCGGCATTGCATTACCAATCTTAGGTTCACAATCAGAACCACTTTCCACCCGGTCGCCAACCTTTATACCCAGCGGCGCCAATATATATCTTTTTTCACCATCGGCGTAGTGCAGCAACGATATATAACAATTCCTGTTCGGGTCATACTCAACCGTCGCCACCCTGGCCGGGATACCATCCTTGTCGCGATTAAAGTCGATAACACGGTAAATCTTTTTCGCCCCGCCTCCTCTGAACCGCACCATCGTCTTGCCGCTGTGATTTCTGCCGCCCGCCTTCTTTATGCGGACGCAAAGTGACTTGGCCGGCCTATCGGTAGTCAACTCGGCAAAATCGTTGACCGAACTGTTTCTCCGTCCCGGACTCGTCGGATTGTAAACTCGAATACCCATAATTATTGCTCCATACGCTTGTTGTTTTTAGAACAAATCTATGTGATAATCCGGTTCCAAAAACACAACGGCTTTTTTCCAACTCGCTGTCACACCGGAATTTCTGCCTCTGCGGCGGTATTTGCCTCTGCGATTAGCCGTTCTAACCTTGCTCACCTTAACGCTGTATATTTTTTCAACAGCGTTTCTTATCTGGGTTTTATTGGCCCTTTTATTCACCTCAAAGGAGTATGCACTTTTTACATTCGCAAAGTGCATCCCCTGCTCTGTAATCAAAGGCCTAATTATTATATTAAGGTCGTTAAGCATTCGCCGTTAATTCTCACTGCTCTGGTTTCTCTTCAAGAGGGACAAAAACGCCTCATGAGTTATCAGTATTTTACGGTGGTTGCATATATCACCAGCGTTTAATTCAGCCACGGGCATAACAACCACCCCAGGAATGTTTCTGGCTGATTTATAAAGATTGCTGTCATAGCCTTTAATCGTCACCAGGCAACCTCTCTCAATTTTCAAATTACCTAAGACATTCATAAAATCGCTGGTGCGCGGCTTTTCAAATTTCAGCTCATCAACCACCACAATATTGTTTCTCAAAAGTTTTGCCAAAATCGCCGAGTCTCTGGCTAATACTCTCTGCTTCTTGGGCATACGTTTGCCGAAATCTCTAGCGATTTTGGCAAAAGTAACACCGCCGCCTACTCGTTTGCCCGTCCTAATTGTTCCTGCCCGGGCGTTGCCAGTGTGCTTTTGCGCAAACAGTTTTCTTGTCGAGCCTTCAACCATTCCTCTGCTTTTCGTCGCGGCAGTTCCAACACGCTTGTTGGCGTGGTACATAACGATTGCCTGCTTAAGCAAGGGATATCTAACCGAGCCACCAAGAAGTGACTCGTCGACTTTTAAGACGTCGACTTCCTGACCCTCTTTGTTGTAAACAGACAAATCAATCATTTCCGAATTCCATTCTCCAAATATATCAGGCTTTTCTAGCGCTGTGGACTATAACATAACCGCCGGAGGGGCCTGGTACACAACCTTTGACCACTAATAAATTTTTCTCTTCATCTATCACCACCAGGCTATGGTTTTTTTCTGTCACTCTGTGGTTACCCAGATGTCCCGCCATTTTCTTGCCTTTTTTGGGGCTCCCACCGTGACCACAGTCGCTGGCAAAACCTCCGATTGAGCCAGGCGCTCTATGTTTTCGTTCCGTACCGTGCGAGGCGGGGAAACCGTGAAAACCGTACCGTTTCATCACTCCGGCAAAACCTTTGCCCTTGCTTGTACCTACAACATCAACGAATTTATCTTTCCCAAAGACCGAAACTGTAAGAGAGTCTCCGACTTTATACTCCGGTTCGGTATCGTTCGGCAGACGCATCTCTTTGACGAATTTCTTCGGCACTGAACCGGCCTTCTGGGTATGTCCAGTTTGCGGATTCTTTCTGCGCGACGGTTTTACATCGTTATACCCCAGTTGAACGGCGTTGTAGCCATCTATTTCCGTCGTTTTGACCTGCATAACAGTGCAAGGACCGGCTTGTAGTACTGTAACAGGCAGCAATTTGTCCCCTTCGTCATACATCTGAGTCATCCCTATTTTTTTACCCAGCAACATTGCCATTATCTCGTACCTCAGGCTTTAATCTTCACAAAGACGCCGGCCGGTACCACCAAACGGTTCAACACCTCAACCGTTCGTGCGTTAGCTTCGTGAATATCTATCAGGCGCTTGTGAGTCCTCAACTCAAACTGCTCACGCGATTTTTTATCAATATGGGGACTTCGCAAAACAGTGTATCTTTCAATCCGCGTAGGCAACGGCACCGGACCACTGACACGGGCATTGGTCCTTCTGGCGTGCTCTACTATCTCTTTGGCAGATGCATCAAGAGCTCTGTGGTCGTAGGATTCCATTTTAATTCTTATCTTTTCAGTTTCGGTAGGCACAGTTTTCCTTCCCGTTTCCGATAAGCCGCCTTTTTACTTCAAATTCCTAATCTGAAAACTTGTAAAAACCTTAAATATTACATACTCATAAACAAAATGCAACACAATTATTCCGGGACCCCGCAAAACGGAGACCCCCAGCATATAGTCCTTCTGCTATTCACCAAATACATCCTGGTTTGATTTTGGCAGGAAAGGCATTTCTTATCGGACTGCTTTTAGCTGCATACCCGACCCAGCTACGTCACGGAGTACGCTGTGATGAGCGACTAGAAACACGACACCCAGCCAATAAATTCGCCTTCCTTAAAGAATTTCGGGTTCTGACCGATTACGGCCCTGCCAAAACCACTCATCAGTTTTGGCGTTCCCCTTAACAAAATAATTAACAAACCATCCCTGACCACATCATTACAGATATGTAACAGCCCGACTCGTAAACGCAAAACCAATCCCTGGTTATGCTCGCTACGGCTGAAAACGAACGATAGTACTACATAAATCTGTCTTTATCAAATAAAATATCGAAAAAATTCTGTCTAAGAACACAAAAATATAAGGTATCTTCACAAAATAATCTGCCTTGCAATCTGTTCCGGCACCTTTTCATAGCTTAACGGCTCCATAGTAAAGGTTCCCCGGCCAGACGTGGCACTTCTAATATCGCTGGAATATCCAAACATCTCAGCTAAGGGTACCTTGGCATCAATTACCCGCATATTTCCATGCACGCGACAATCCATAATTAAACCCCTTTTTCCGAGCAAATTGCCCTGTACTGCCCCCAAATTGGCCTCCGGCACAACTACTTGAAGCCACATTACCGGCTCAAGTAAAACCGGTTCCGCATCTTTACACGCCTTTTCCACTGCCACTATGGCAGCTTGCTCAAAAGCCAAATCCGAAGAATCCACTGAATGAGATGAGCCGTCTAAGAGCGTAACTCTAACTCCCACAACAGGAAAACCCGCCAATACACCACTGCCCAAAGCATCCTTTACCCCCCTTTCCACTGCAGCAAAGTACTCCCTCGGTACCGCATTGGAAACCACCCTGCTCTCAAATTCAACATCGCGGCAAAAATGGCCATCCTCCGTCAACAGTGGCTCAACCTCCAAAACCACATGTCCATATTGGCCACGACCGCCCGTTTGACGCACAAACTTACCCACTGCTTTAGATGATCTGGTAATAGCCTCCTTATAGGCAACCCTTGGCTTGCCAACCCTGACATTTACGCCTCTGTCCCTTACCAGCTTGTGCTGGAGTATCTCCAAATGCAACTCGCCCATTCCACGAATGATTGTCTGGCCTGTTTCATTATCTATTTTGCATTCAAAAGTTGGGTCTTCACGTCTCAAATCCGCCAAGGCATCTGCCAGTTTTGCCGCCTCTGTGCCGGTTTTGGGCTCTATTGACATACTAATAACCGTTTCCGGGAATGTAATACTCGGTAAACAAACGGGATTTTTGGGGTCGCAAATTGTATCGCCCGTAAGCGTTTCCTTTAACCCTACAACTGCGACAATATCACCAGCAGCAGCTATGTCTAAAATTTTTCGCTCGTCAGCGTGCATTTCAAATATCCTGGTAATATTTTCTCGTTTGTTGCGATTTACATTTAAGACCCTCGTGCCGGGCTTTAACTTGCCCTGATAAATTCTTAGAAAGTACAAATCGCCGTGCACATCGCCAGTAACCTTAAATGCAAGAGCAACAAGACTGGCATTTCGGTCACATTTAATCGATATTTCTTTACTTTTATCTTTACCTTTACCAGCCGGTCTGTGTCCAACTATATCAGGCCTATCCAATGGAGAAGGCAAATACGCCACAACACCATCAAGCAGCTTTTGCACACCAATATATTTCAAGGCTGAACCAACAAATACCGGATGAAGCTCGCCGGCTAAAGTTGCGTATCTTATCGCTTTATTAATCACCTCAACATCGATTGGCTTATCATGAACGTAAGCGTCCATCAGCTCTTCGTCGTATTCAGCTGCAAGCTCAATCATCTGTTTTCTTTGCCGCTCCGCGGTTTGTCGCAATTCGTCAGGAATTTCAGTTTCTTCAAAGGTCGCACCCAGTTCTTCTGTCCTATAGAAAAGCGCCTGCATCTTTATAAGGTCTATTATTCCGGCAAAAGAATCTTCTGCTCCGATAGGGAGCTGCAAACAAACAAGATTAGCAAGGAGTTTATCACGAATGCTTTTGACCGTCATCTCGAAGTCGGCGCCGACTTTGTCCATCTTGTTCACGAAGCAAAGACAAGGCAAAGCATATTTTTGTCCCTGTCTCCAGACCGTCTCACTCTGAGCCTGCACACCTTCACTACCGTCAAATACGGCTACAGCGCCATCGAGAACACGCAAAGACCGTTCGACCTCAGCGGTAAAGTCAATGTGGCCGGGTGTATCGATAAGGTTAATTTCAAAATCCTTCCAGGGACATTTCGTTGCGGCACTTGTTATAGTAATACCCCTTTTCTGCTCCTCTTCCATATAGTCCATAACCGCGGTGCCGTCGTGGACTTCACCCATCTTGTAGGTCTTGCCTGTATAATAGAGTATGCGCTCGGTTACCGTTGTCTTGCCGGCATCGATATGAGCCATAATTCCGATATTGCGTAATTGTTCCAATTTGTTCATTTTTTATTGTGGCACGGCCGTCCTGGCCGCGCTTTCACTCGTCTCGGCTAAACGCCGAGCCGTAGCCGGACACTGCTAATACGAATAAAAAAATCCCGCACCCATTGAGCTTAGGCTCACGCCTAACAGGTGCGGGCTTGAAATTACCAGGCGAAGTGAGCAAATGCCTTGTTGGCCTCAGCCATTCTGTGTACATTCTCGCGGGTGGTCATTGCACCGCCGTGCCTATTATAAGCATCCATCAATTCAGAAGCCAACCGCTCACAAAAGGCAGAGCCTTTCTTGCTCCTGGCCGATTGTACTATCCACCGAAACGCAAGCGACTGCTGGCGCTTGGGTCTTACCTGCATTGGAATCTGATAACTGGCCCCTCCGATACGTTTGCTGCGGACTTCAAGTAGTGGTTTTACATTATTAATGGCGGTCTCGAATACCTCAAGGGCCCGAGGGACGGAGGATGAGTCACGAGGGGCGTCTGTCGTCCGTTGTTCGTTGTCCTTCATTTTTTTTTCTATGATATCCATAGCATCGTAAAAAACTCTCTGTGAGACGCTTTTTTTGCCGTCCAACATCACAGTGTTAATAAACTTTGATACCAATTTGCTCTTATATAGAGGGTCCGGCTTTAACTGCCGACCCGAAGCAGTAAATTTTTTCGCCATAATTTGGTCCTTAATACTGCGTGATTTACGGTTCCTCAGCCGAACCACGATTCACTATTTCGGCACTTTTGCACCGTATTTACTTCTACCCTGCTTGCGTCCGGCCACGCCGGCACAGTCAAGCACACCACGAACGACATGATACCGAACACCCGGCAAATCCCTGACTCGGCCTCCACGAATTACAACTGTGCTGTGCTCCTGCAGGTTGTGATCGATACCCGGTATGTAAACTGTAACTTCCTTGCCATTGGTCAGTCTGACACGAGCGATTTTCCGCAAAGCGGAGTTCGGCTTTTTGGGCGTTTGAGTCCTTACAATCAAACATACGCCTCTTTTCTGCGGTGAGCCGCTGATTTCAGATACTCTTTTTCGTCCCTTCGACTTTGCTCTCGACCTTCTGACCAACTGGTTTATAGTAGGCATAATTCACCTTTTCTTATATTTACAAAATCAAAATACAAAATTAAGGAAGTCAGTACGGTAAAGCTATGATTCCAAAATTTTGATTTCTTTTAATTGATTCCCAAAGCTTCCTTAATAGCGGCATCTGCCTTGGCCTCAGTCTTTTCAACCTCTTCAATATCTGCAAATTCCTTCGGCAGCGGTGCCTCGGCAAGATGTTTGACCTTAATCTCAAAATGTGGCTTGAAAGCTGTGCCAGCCGGTATCAGATGGCCAAGTATCACGTTTTCCTTCAAGCCCAGAAGGTTATCTATCTTAGCAGACAACGAAGCGGCAGTCAAGACCTTGGTTGTTTCCTGGAAACTGGCTGCTGCGATGAAGCTCTCGGACTGCAGCGAAGCTTTTGTTATTCCCAAAAGCAATGTCTTGGCGGTTGCGGGTCTCGGCTTTTTGCCTTTTGCCGGCGTGCCGCCGATTGCTTCAACCTTTTCATTCCTTGCAGCAAGCTCGTCACTGCTGATAACCTGACCTTCCTGCAAATCGGTGACATCTCCAAGGCTGGTTACCCTGACACTATTGGCTAATCTCTCATTCTCTCTTCGGAACTGGAACTTATCGACGACCTCGCCCGGCAGGAACGAGCTGTCACCAACAGATTCAATCTCAACTTTGCGCAGCATTTGAGAGCAGATAATTTCAATGTGTTTGTCATTGATATTTACATTTTGCGAACGATAGACATTTTGAATCTCTGCAATTAAATATCTCTGCAATGCCTCTTCACCTTTAATTCGCAGAATATCATGCGGAACCAACGGTCCGTCTGTCAATGTGTCACCGGCTTCTGCCATATCTCCTGTGTGGACATTCAGGTGTCTATCACGCGGAATGTGGTGTTCCTTCTCCATTCCGGATTCAGAGCGAATTATAACTGTCATTTTGCCTTTGCGTTTATCACTTCGCAACTCGACCCGGCCCGAGATTTCCGCCATTGCAGCAGGGTCTTTGGGTTTGCGTGCTTCAAATACCTCAGTAACTCTCGGCAGTCCTCCTGTGATGTCCTGGGTGCCGGTAGCCGCTCTGGGTTGATGAGCGAGCAACTGGCCTGCCTGGACCTTCTGGCCTTCGGCAACTTCAACCCTGGCTCCCGCAGGCAAATAGTGGACATCAAGTATTTTGCCGTCTGCATCTTCTATGATAATTTGTGGATGCGTATCTCCTTTATGCTCGATGACTACAGGTTTGCCGAGCTGACCTTTTCTCTCTTCTTCCAGCCTAATTGTTTCACCCTCTATGATGTCTACAAACGCAATTTGACCCGGCACTTCAGCCAGAATCGGCGTGCGGTGCGGGTCCCAGGTGAACAACAGTTTACCTATAGAACATGGTTGTCCATCCTCTACCAGCATAAGTGCACCATAAGGTACCTTGTATTTTTCGACCTCGCGGTCCTTTTGGTCCAATACGGCAAGCTCACCGCTGCGTTTCAGCACAACTCCTTTAGACCTGACCGGCCTTTTTTCTTTGGGCTTTGTGTCCGCAGGGGAAGTCTCGTCTTTTGAGATGGAAGAACGAGAAAGGTCCCCCGGGTCCTCAACAACACCTAAATTTCTGAACTCAACTTTCCCTTCGGCACCGGCTTTCTGGCCGCTTTCAAGTATGGCCCTCGCAGCGATACCACCGGTATGGAACGTACGCAGTGTCAATTGTGTGCCGGGCTCGCCGATTGACTGTGCAGCGACAATACCAACAGCCGAACCATCCTCGACAAGATGACTGGTACTCATATCCCACCCAAAACATTTTGCGCAAATACCAAACGTGCTGTCGCAGGTTAGGGGACTTCTGACTCTGATGGCATCAAGCCCCAAAGCCTCAATCTTCGCCGCCGCCTGAGAAGTAATAACTTCGTTCTCTCTAACAATCATTTCGTCGGTAATCGGGTTGCGGATGTTATCTCTGGCAGTTCTGCCGACAACAAGTTGAGAAAGTGGTATATCAATCTGCTCGCCTCTGCTGATTATACTCTTGGTAATTCCCTGTAAGGTTCCGCAATCGCGCTCGGTGACAATTACATTTTGTGCTACATCGATTAGCTTTCGGGTAAGATAGCCGGAATTAGCAGTCTTCAATGCGGTATCAGCCAGTCCTTTACGAGCACCGTGCGTGGAGCTAAAGTACTCAAGAACAGTCAATCCCTCGCGGAAGTTCGACTTGATCGGTGTCTCGATAATCTCACCGCTGGGGTTAGCCATTAACGCTCTCATCCCCGCAAGCTGCTGAATCTGGTCGACACTGCCTCTTGCTCCTGAATTGGTCATTATGTATATCGGGTTCAAATACCGAGAACCATCTTCCTTTGTATCCTCCCTAAGGGCACGCATCATCTCGCCGGTAACCGCCACGCGAGCATGTGTCCACGCATCGATAACCTGGTTATACCTTTCACCCTCCGTTAGAACACCATCGCTATAATTGGCCTGGATTTTCCCCACTTTTTTCTCTGTCTCGTCGATAATCGCCTGTTTTTTCCCCGGTATTTTCAAGTCCACAATACCAAAGCTCAATCCCGCAAGCGTGGCGTGTTTGAATCCTAAATCTTTTATTCTATCGAGCAAATCTACCGTTTGAGCACTTCCCGCCAGTTCGAAACAGTCACTAATTACCTTACTCAATTTTCCCTGCGACATCGTCATATTGTAAAACGGCATCCCATCCGGCAGCATATCGTTGAAAATACACCTACCTACGGTAGTCTCAATTATTTGTTTGTATATCCTCTGAGTGTTATCCTGTTTCTTAATCTCTTGAATTCGATTCTTATTATTTTTTCGTTGATCGTCCTTCATCAATCCGTAATTTTCCATTACTCCCTCAGCCCCCCTGACCGGTTTATTAATCTGTACCTTAATCAAAGCGTGCAAAGCTATTTTCCCCATTTGATAAGCCATAATAGCCTCGAAAGTGTCTCTAAAAGCCATCCCCTGTCCTTTTTCGTCCAAGCATAAAGAAGTCAAATAACAGTTTCCCATAACCATGTCCTGCGAAGGCCCGACCATAGGCGATCCATTTGCCGGCGAGAATATGTTATTTGTAGGCATCATCAAGGTATGTGCTTCAGCTTGCGCTTCGATAGATAACGGTAAATGCACGGCCATTTGGTCCCCGTCGAAGTCAGCATTGAATCCTTTGCATGCCAACGGGTGAAGCATAATGGCATTTCCTTCTACCAGAATTGGCTCGAATGCCTGAATACCCATTCGATGTAGTGTAGGCGCGCGGTTTAGTAAAACAGGATGCTGATGAATGGCTTCCTCAAGGATATCCCAAACCTGCTCATCTCTTCTTTCGATAATTCTCTTTGCGCTTTTAATAGTATCTGCAAGTCCGTGCTGCTTTAATTTCCTGATAATGAATGGCTGATAGAGCTCCAAAGCAATTTTCTTTGGCAACCCGCACTGATATAGCTTTAGATTAGGCCCTACAACAATGACGGACCGAGCAGAGTAGTCGACCCGTTTTCCGAGGAGATTTTCGCGGAATCTGCCCTGCTTACCCTTAATCATATCTGTGAGGCTCTTCAACGGCCGAGAATTACTTCCGAGGACCGGCCTTCGGCATCGGCCATTATCGAGAAGCGAATCAACAGCCTGCTGCAGCATTCTTTTTTCATTGCGGATAATCACCTCGGGGGCATTAAGGTCCATAAGCTTTTTCAATCGGTTGTTACGATTGATAATTCGCCTGTAAAGGTCATTGAGGTCGCTGGTAGCAAAGTTTCCGCTTTCAAGAAGAACCAGAGGTCGCAAATCCGGTGGAATAACGGGAATAACTTCAAGCACCATCCACTCAGGACTGTTATTGCTGTTCCTGATTGCATTGACCGTCTTAAGACGTTTCGTAAGGTCTTTGATTTTCTGACTACTGCTGGTCTTGGCTATGGCGGTTCTCAGCTCATTGCTCAATACGTCCAGATCAAGCCTTGCCAACATGGCCTTGATAGCTTCGGCGCCCATCAACGCCTTAAATGCATTGCCGTATTTGCTCAATGCCTCACGAAATTCTTCTTCGCTAAGCAACTGACCCAGCTTTAACGGGCTTTGGCCGGGATCGGTAACTACATAGTCCTGGAAGTAAATTATTTTTTCCAGGCTTGATGCCTTCATTGCCAAAAGAGTGCTAAGATGGTTTGGTATTGCCTTGAAAAACCATATGTGCACCACCGGTGCCGCAAGATTGATATGTCCCATTCGCTTGCGTCGAACGCGACTATGCGTAACTTTGACGCCACAGCGGTCACAAATTATCCCCTTAAACTTAGTGCCTTTATATTTGCCGCAGGCACATTCCCAATCCCGCTCAGGACCGAAGATTCGTTCGCAAAATAAGCCGTCCTTCTCCGGCCGATATGTACGGTAGTTGATAGTCTCGGGCTTTCGTACCTCGCCAAAAGACCAACTACGAATATCATTGGGGCTGGCCAACGAAATCTTCACAGAACCGTAATCATTAATGCGATCGTATATATCTCCCAACATTTAAAGCTAACTCCTTAATATCTTATCTTACCGCTCGTAACTCTTTTTCTTGCCTTCGGCGACTCATACATCATACTTACAAAGCAGCGCTTCCAAGCCGTTTCTTTTCAAGTTGAATATTTAATCCCAATCCTCTTATCTCGTTGCACAATACATCAAAGGAAAGCGGGGTGCCGGCTTCAAGCTTATTTTGTCCTTTGACCGTTGATTCATAGATTTTTGTTCTGCCCTCGACATCATCGCTTTTTACCGTCAGCATTTCCTGCAGGGTATAAGCTGCTCCGTAGCCCTCGAGAGCCCATACTTCCATTTCGCCGAATCTTTGTCCGCCGGTTCTTGCCTTGCCACCTAACGGCTGCTGTGTAATAAGACTGTATGGGCCGGTTGCCCTGGCGTGGATTTTGTCATCAACAAGATGATGCAGTTTCATTATATAGATGTATCCTATAGTGGCAGTCTGGTCGAACGGCTCACCGGTTCTTCCATCGTACAATTGAGTCTTCAGTGCTGGTGGGATATTCACAAAAAACTCATCATCAGGCGGCGCCTGTTTACTTTCTTCCAGCCCGACCATTCGTTTGCTCATAAGCTCGTTTGCTTCGGCCGTGAGTTTTTGAATATCGTCCTCAGTAGCGCCGTCAAAGACCGGCGTAATAGCATTAAAGCCCAGGATTTTTGCTGCCCAGCCGAGATGTGTTTCGAGAATCTGTCCGACATTCATCCGGCTAGGCACACCAAGAGGATTCAACAAAATATCCAAAGGTGTGCCGTCTTCAAGGAACGGCATATCCTCCTCGGGCGTAATCTTGGCAATAACACCCTTGTTGCCGTGGCGTCCGGCTATTTTGTCACCGATTGACAATATTCTCTTAGTCGCAACATAAACCTTTACCATCTCCAGTACACCACTGGCCAGCTCATCTCCGTGTTTGAGACTCTCAATCTTTCGTTTCTTTTCTTCTTGAATCTCAGCTATTTTCACCCAATATTTATTCACAATTTTCTGCACATCGTCCCGGGTCGAAGCGGGCCTGACCCACTTAATATCAAAGCCTTCTACCTGCTCATAAATAACCTCATCGTCAGAGCTGACTCCGACTTTCTGACGTGTAGATGAATCAACGATATTAACATCGAACTTCTTTTGGATAGCCTCAATCATTTGCCTGAATACCGTACATTCTTTGGCACGCATCTGTCCTTCATATTGTTTTATCTGGGCCCTGAGGGCTTTCTTTTGTTCCTCGCCGCCTGCACCGCGCCTGGTGAATCGTTCTGTTTTTATCACCACTCCCTCATACCCGCTGGGCAGTTCAAGCGAGTCGTTCTTGACATCTTCGCCCGCCCTTCCAAATATAGCGTGTAGCAATTTTTCCTCCGGCGTCAGCTCAGTCTTGCTCTTTGGCACTACCTTGCCTACCAGAATATCGCAGGGACAGACTCTTGTTCCCTCACGAATTACGCCGTGTTCATCAAGATTCCGCAGAGCCTTTTCACCAACATTGGGAATATCACGGGTAAACTCTTCCCTGCCGAGGCGGGTCTCACGAACCTCCGATGTAAACTCGTCAATATGAATACTTGTGAGACTATCGTTCCTGACAAGTTTCTCACTGACAATAATTGCATCTTCAAAATTAAAACCATCGAAAGAAACAAATCCCACAAGCAAATTTTTACCGAGGGCCAATACGCCGTCGGCGGTGCCGCCGCCGTCTGCTATGATTTGGCCTTTCTGAACCTTTTCGCCGAGTTCAACTACAGGCTTCTGATTCAGGCAGGTTCTTTCATTCAGCCCGACAAACTTGGCAAGTTTATATTCTTCGGTATGGTTGATAACTATATTAGTAGCATCCACTGCAGTAACAACGCCGTTGCTCTTTGCACGGACGACCATACTCGAGTTCTGGCCGATCACTTGCTCCATACCCGTGCCGACTAAAGGTGTCTCCGTCTTCAGTAGCGGAACCGCCTGCCGCTGCATATTAGAACCCATCAAGGCTCGGTTTGCATCATCGTGCTCCAGGAACGGGATAAGCGAAGCGGAAACACCGACAATTTGTTTGGCTGAAACGTCAACGTAATTGACCTGTTCATGGGGAACCTGGGCAAGCTCGCCTCCTTTCATAGCCAGCACCAAACCCTTTTGGATTTCACGTGTATCCTGGTCAAATGTGTTGGGTGCAGCAATCACCGCTTTCATATCTTCATCTGCACGCAGGTAGTCAACTTTGTCGGTGGCCTTACCTTTTTCAACTCGTCTATATGGTGTAAGAAGAAAACCATACTCATCAACCGTGGCAAATATAGCTAACGAGGAAATCAAACCGATATTAGTTCCTTCCGGCGTTTCAACCGGACAGATTCTGCCATAATGGCTGATATGAACATCACGAACTTCAAACCCGGCTCTTCTTCTGTTTAAGCCGCCTGGTCCGAGTGCTGACAATCTTCTCTCATGCGTCAACTGACTTAATGCGTTTGTCTGGTCGACAATCTGGCTTAATTCTCCTCGACCAAAGAAATAGTTGATACTGCTTGAGACACTCTTCGAATTTACCAGGTCTGCAATCCGCATTGATTCCTGTTCATCTCTTTTCAGGCTCATTCGTTCCTGCACAGTTTTTCTAAGCCTGAGTAATCCTTTCCTGATTTCATCTCCTGCAAGCTCATCAATCGTTCTTAGTCTCCTGTTACCGAGATGGTCGATATCGTCAATCTCTCCTTCGTTGTTTCTCAAAGACATTATGTACTTTGCAGTATTTAAGAAATCTTCATTTCTGAGTGTCATCTCGTTTTCATCGACTTGCTGCCCGAATTTTCGATTCAGTCTGAATCGTCCAACTTTTCCTAATCGATATCTGTTAACATCCGAGAATTTCTCAATAAAGAACGCCTTAGCCTTTTTTTCGTTAGCTGGATTTCCGGGCCTTAATCTCATATAAAACCTTAACAACGCCTGCTGATGGCTGTTGCAATCATCCTCTTGAAGTGTGTTCAAAATGAGGTTGTCTTGTACTTTTTCTATAACTTCGACCTTCTTTGCTCCGGTTTGCTGTATTAAGGAGATTCTGTCGCCGATTTGTGTTCCGGCTTTGACTATAACCTCTCCGGTCTCCACGTCCGCGACCGGCTCAACCACCCACATAGCAGGTGTAAGTTGTGCAGCCGAAACAGTCTTTGTTGGATAAAACAGCCGCAGGATTTGCGCGGTCGTGCTGTATTCCTGGCTCATTGCCCTCAGAAAAATTGTCGCAGGTATCTTGCTGGACTGGTCTATCTTGACCACTAAAACGTCCTTTCGTGTTACACTTATCTCAATCCAGCTTCCTCTTTCCGGTATGATTCTTCCGCCGTGTAGAACTCTATCGCCTTCCTTGCTCTCGATAAGAAAATCGACCCCCGGACTTCGGTGCAGCTGGCTGACAATGACGCGCTCAGCGCCGCTAAATATGAACTCACCGCCGCCTATCATAACGGGCATTTCGCCAAGGTATACCGATTGTTCAGCTAAATCTTCGCCGTCCTTAGTACGCAATCTACAACAGATTTTTAAGGGGTATCCGTAGGTCAGCCGTAACTGCCGGCACTCATTGGGCGTGTAACGAGGTTTTTCCAGTTCATAGTAAAGATACTCCAAACTCATCGTCTTGTCGTAGTTGACGATGGGGAATATCTCGTGAAACAAGCTTTCAAGCCCGATACACTTTCTCCTGGTTGGTGCCACGTCAACCTGCAAAAATCGCTCATAACTTCTTTTCTGTATCGCTACCAGGTCCGTTATCTGAACAACATCACGGACTCTGCCAAAATTACGTACGTCTTTTGAAACCATTTGACTGCCCCTTTAAACAGTGTATGGCATTTAATTCCTTGCCATTCTGTTATAAAACTGCCTGTCATTTATTACGTCAATTCAACCACCGCACCCACGGCTTCGAGCTTCTCTTTGGCGGAATCTGCGTCTTCTTTACTGAGTCCTTCTTTAACCGACTTTGGAGCATTGTCGACAAGGTCTTTAGCTTCTTTTAGCCCCAATCCTGTCAGTGCTCTTACTTCTTTTATAACCTGAATTTTCTTATCGCCGATTGCCTTGAGAACCACATTAAAGCTGGTTTTCTCCTCCTTTTGTTCATCCTGACCTTGTGCAGCAGGCCCTGCCATCACGACAGCGCCGCCGGCAGCCGGCTCGATTCCATACTCATCCTTGAGATAATCGGCAAGCTCTTTGGCCTGCATCAACGTCAGTCCAACTACCTTGTCACCAAGCTTCTTAATCTCGCTGCTCCATTTCTTTGTCTCTTTAACTTCCTTTGTCTTTTTCGGGACTACTGCAGGGCCTTCGCCCTGATGCGCAGGTTCCTTCGCTTCTTTAACTTCCTGTGATTTTCCCGATTCCTCGGCCTGTTTCGTTTCTTTTGCCACTTCTTCTGTCATTTTTTTTACTCCTATTAGTTATCGCCTGGCGGTAGCCGAAACTACGTTGTTTCGTTTAACCCATAATAGGGGCAGCCGCACAAGCAACCATATCTCGTATCGCACTTTACGCCGCTTGTTTTTCAGCCCTTTCTGCGATGGTTTTTATACAACCTGCGATAATACCTGCAGCAGCTTCAAAGGCAGCGGCCAATCTTGTCGCAGGCGACTGCACCAAGCTGACAATTTCGCCCTGCAATTCCACTCGTGTCGGCATTTTTGAAAGCCCTTCTGCCGCCTTGACATCGAATACAAAACCTTCGAGAAAGGCCCCTTTAACCTCTATAACTGGAATCTTCTTGCGGTAGTTGGCCACCTCTTTTGCAACGTCAACTAAGCTGTCGCCGCCATAAGCAATAGTGCAGGGACCGCTGAATAAAGCTGCTGCCGGTTCCATCTGTCGATTAAACAACGCCTTCTTAAACAGTGAATTCTTCACAACCGATAATCTGATTCCTTTTTCCCTCAACTGGCCTCGCATCAGGTTTGCGTCAACACCGCCAAGACCTTTGGTGCTGATAACCAAAAAATCCCTGATATTTTCGCCGACGATTTTCTTTTCCAGTTCTGATTGCAGTAATCCCTTTACGTATTTGCTCATCTTGTCACCTTAAATCTCAGCGTATCCATCGTAAGCACCCTCGTGCTCCTGCCTTAAATACTAACCATTATGCCAGGACTCATCGTAGCAGATATACACATTTTTTTGATATACGTGCCTTTTGTCGACGCCGGTTTATTCTTCCTTATATGCGAGAGAAAAGCTTCGATATTGCCGACTAATTTTTCGGCCTCGAAGCTTTGTTTGCCAACCACTACGTGGACGTTCCCGCCGGCATCGCTTTTAAATTCGACCTTTCCTGCAGCAAATTCAGCCGCTACGACCGCAACATCAGCGGTTACCGTACCATTTTTGGGCGAAGGCATTTTCCCCTGCGGGCCAAGAATTCGACCAAGTTTACCCACCTTGCCCATTACTTTGGGTGAGGCAACAGCCACATCGAAATCCATCCAGCCGTCAGTAACCTTTTTTATCAACTCATCGCAACCGACCTCAACAGCACCAGCCGCCCGGGCTGCTTCGATGTCCTTGTCCTCACAGAAAACAATAACTCTCTTCTGCTTACCTATCCCGTGTGGCAAAGATATCGAGCCGCGAACCAACTGGTCGCTCTGCTTCGGGTCAATGCCCAAATGCAGCGCACATTCTACAGTCTGGTCAAATTTTACCAAGTTAAACGATTTTATTTTTTCGACCGCTTCGACCAGGCTTATCGGCTCCGGGTTTACCTGCTCTAATTCCTTTTTGTACCTCTTGCCTTTATTCATGCTTCGTATCCGGTTCCTCACTTGATGTCTCATTAGATACCACCTCTATACCCATACTCCGGGCGGTACCTTCAATAATTCTTTCAGCCTGGGCCAAATCGTACGCATTCAAATCCTTGAACTTGGTCTGGGCAATTTTACGCACCTGTGCGGGGGTTACATTCCCGACCTTTTCTTTATTCGGAACGCCGCTTCCCTTTGCGATTTCCGCCGCCTGTTTTAGCAAAACCGCAGCTGGCGGACTTTTGACCTCAAAGCTGAAACTTTTATCCTTATAGAGGGTTATTACAACCGGCACAATTGTTCCGTTAAGCTCTTTTGTTCGCTCGTTGAACTGTGAGACGAACTGGCCGATATTAACACCGTGCTGACCCAGCGCAGGCCCTATCGGCGGGGCCGGCGTCGCCTGTCCGCCGGGCGCCTGCAACTTAATCTTGACTGCCACTTCTTTGGCCATTCTTTGCCCTTAATTTTTTAGCTCTCCCGTAAGGGATGGCTAAACCCATTAAACTGCCAAATCAATCGTCAAAATGGCTTATGCCATTACAATTTCTCGATCTGCCAATACTCTATATCCAACGGAGTGCTTCGGCCGAATACCGGAACAATCACCTTCACAATCCCTCTGTCAGAATCAATCGAATCGACCGTGCCTTCAAAATTCTCAAAAGCACCTTCCCGAATTTTAATCATATCACCTTTTTTAAACTCGACCTTGATACTTGGTGCTTCCTCCGGCTTTTCCGCCTCTAAAAGCATCTTGGCCACGTCCGTATCGCGCATTGGGGTAGGGACTCCTCCGGTGCCGATAAAATCTCCTACGCCGGAAGTTTCCTTAATTACAAACCAGGCGCTTTCCGGAACCCGGCCGTCACCCGTCGACTCCATTTCCATAAAAACATAACCGGGATAAAGTTTCCGTCTATGGACTGTTTGCTTGCCGCCTCGGATACGCTTAACCTGCTCAACGGGAACCTCTATCCTGCCGACAATACCTCGCAAATCCTCTCTCTGCACTTTCTGTAAAAGAGCTTCCTTAACCTGCATCTCCTTATTTGCTGCCACTCGTAAGACATACCACTGCATACCAACGCCCACCACTAAAAATCCTACCGCTTTAATCCTCTCTTAAATGCCAAAAACCTCGGAAAAAAAGAGCTTGAAGCTTAAATCTGTAACTCCAAGAAGTATCGCCATAATAATCACAAGCACAATAACGACAAACGTCGAAACAGCTATTTCCTTTCTGCTTGACCAGCTGACCTTTTTAATCTCGCCTTCAGCGGCAATTAGAAAATCCGCAACCAAAGGTTTATTTGACAGCAAAAAAATCAAAAGTGCAAACCCGGCGAATACGCCGACCGGAACCATCGTTGCCACCCACAATCCCGAATCAGCACCCTCTAATTTACTGTAAAGCAGCAGGCATCCCAGCGACACAACTATCCCGAAGCCAAAAGCGCTACAGAGTCTTGTGTATTTGCCCTGGCTGCGTTTATAAATACCAAATATCATACCTGCCCAACCACTCTCGACTTGCAACTCTCCAAATTACAGCCTTCACTCGGTTCTACCAAACAGGCCAGGGAGGCCTCGAACCCCCAACCTTCGGTTTTGGAGACCGACGCTCTGCCAATTGAGCTACTGGCCTATCTTTGGGTAACCCACGCCTCTTCCTGTGGAAAATAACAGCGGGGGCTTTTCTTTTATCCTTACCACAGGTCGGTTCTATTTACGACGTATCTTATGAACGGTATGCGCACGTTCATTTCTACAAAACTTCTTCAGCTCTAATTTCGGCGTACCTTCTGCCACACTAACACTCGTGCGGTAGTTCCTATGGCCACACTGCTTACACTCAAGCCATACATACTCCCTTTTGCTCTTCTTAGCCATAAAACCTATCCCCACTGCGCAGGTTCACTCACTCGAAAAAAACTCCCTTACCCATGCAGGTGCTCAACAGGCTCACTTGCCGGGTGCGAGCACCTTTGCTTTTGATAGTTTTTGAATTCAACGATTATTCAGAGATACGTTTATTCAACAACCTTGATTACCACTCCGGCGCCGACTGTCCGGCCTCCTTCACGGATAGCGAAGCGAAGACCTTCTTCCATAGCAATTGGCGAAATAATCTCGACTTCCATTGCTATATTATCGCCCGGCATACACATCTCTGCACTTTTACCTTCTCGGCTCATTAACGCATGAACTGCGCCAGTAACATCGGTCGTTCTGAAATAAAACTGCGGCTTGTAGCCCGCAAAGAACGGTGTATGACGGCCGCCCTCTTCCTTGGTTAAAACATAAACTTCAGCATGAAACTTCGTATGGGGTGTAATACTGCCGGGTGCTGCGACAACCTGGCCACGCTCTAACTCCTTCTTTTCTACACCACGCAAAAGTATGCCGATGTTATCACCGGCCTGACCTTCATCGAGTGTTTTATTAAACATCTCTACGCCGGTCACAACCGTTTTTCGTATATCTTTGGACAAACCGATGATTGCCACCTCATCGCCAACATGAACTTTGCCGCGGTCAACTCGGCCGGTTCCCACAGTTCCTCGACCTTTTATACTGAAAACATCCTCTATCGGCAATAAAAACGGCTTATCAACATCTCTAACCGGTATAGGGATATACTCATCCATGGCTTTGAGCAGCTCAACAATCGGTTTGCACTCGGGGTCGTCGATGCTCTCCGCCCTCATCGCCTTAATCGCACAACCCCGGATTATTGGCGTTTCATCTCCGGGGAACTCGTATTTGCTCAGTAATTCTCTTACCTCCAATTCAACCAAATCCAGTAATTCGGGGTCGTCAACAAGGTCTACCTTGTTCAGGAAGACCACAATTTTCGGCACATTGACCTGACGGGCAAGAAGAATGTGCTCGCGAGTTTGAGGCATAGGACCGTCGGCTGCACTGACGACAAGAATCGCACCATCCATCTGCGCTGCTCCTGTTATCATGTTTTTGACGTAGTCGGCGTGACCAGGGCAATCGATATGTGCATAGTGCCGATTCTCCGTCACATATTCAACATGCGCTGTGGAGATGGTCAGAATCTTTGTTTCGTCACGTCGGCCTTGAGATTCCGACGCCTTAGCAATTTCATCGTAAGATTTAAACTTGCACAGCCCTTCGAACTCCATCACCTTCGTCATTGCTGCCGTTAATGTCGTCTTTCCATGGTCCACATGACCAATAGTGCCAACATTTATATGTGGTTTTGTCCGCTCAAATACTGCTTTAGCCATCTTAATATAAACCTCCAATGTACTGGGTTAGTATTGATATCTATATCCTTATTCTCATCCTCGAATACAAAATTTCAAACCTTATAAACTCGAAGCCAGAACCTGCTATATCCTGCACCAACAAATGGCGCCGGATAAAATGCTTTGATTGAAAAATAAGCCTTCTCAACCGGGCTTGCTTTCATTTAGCTGCTGATGGGACTTGGACCCATGACCTCGTCCTTACCAAGGACGCGCTCTACCGACTGAGCTACAGCAGCAATACCGAATTTACCATTTGACATTCTGTTAGCCTCAGCAAGGCCGAGCCTTGACGGGAACAATGAAGTCAAACAAAAAAACAAAAGATGCACCTCAAGCTTCTTTCCTGCCTCAGCAAACCATAATGAATGCAGGAACTCACAGCCGCCATCAACGTAACTTTATTTAGTGCAAAACAAGCAATTTAGGAAAATAAACGTAAAAGTGCAAACATAAAAACCAAAAAAATACAGAAAAAAGTAAAAAAACAAAAAAATCCTCAAATTTTCTCCTTTTTGGCGAAAAATCACATCAAAACAACCTTTACTACCGCATCAATAACACTTTCGCTGCTTACAAACGAAATCCCTGTTAATTACTCCCCATCTTTTAACTTATTTACGTCTTCGGGCTGACCAAAACGCTCAGTCCATCGCCGAACCTGCTCAGTCCACATCGGCCTATCCTCGGTCTCTATTTTAACAAGTGCCTCTAACACAACGTTGGTCTCAGCCGTGGCGGCAAGCTCAGCAAGATACTTTTCTATTGAGAGCACAATAACATTGTTAGGCCCTAAATCCTTTTCCAACAAACAATTATCCACCAATTTGGCCGCGGTTTCCACCTTCGGCCATCTCAAATACGCATCCAACATCCGGGCCAAAATTGCTTCTTTCTCCTCGGCACTGCCGGCAGCTTCCCGCAACAGCCCTAAACACCTTGCTGCCTGTTCATATCTGCCGTTTTTACTATAAAGTAGAGCCAGCTTGCCACGCACATTGTTGAGCATTTCCGCCTCATTTTCGCCGATGGCCTTGCGCTCCGCTATCTCAAGAAAAGAAATCTTCTGCTCATCCGAGAGCTTGGACTCCATATCCTGCGAACTAAATCGCTTTACCCATTTATCTAATACCCTCGTACCGACAGCCTTGAATATCGTGAGCATCGCCTGCCAGGCTGGTTCACTCTCGGCTGAACCGAGCTTTTCCGCCAGCCAGGTCAAATCATTGCTGCCGCCCACTTCACCGGCAAGCCCTATCACTCTTTGCCTTATTTTCGCACTGCTGTCATTGGCAAAGCCTCCCTTCAACTTGCCGAGTGCTCTTGTTTTATCTATATTTATCAGTCCCTCCACCGAGGCCTCACGGACCAAATCCATTTTATCGGTGAGGGCTTCTTCGAACAATCGCTCGAAGGTTTTCGCAGCTTCGGTTCTGTGAACGCTTCGCGGGCCGCACAGCCCTGCCATTGCCCCCAACAGCTCTCCACGCAGAACACTGTCAGCTTTATCTTTTTGCTGGTTATATCTTTCCGCAAGCAAACCGAGATACCTGTCAACCTCGCCTGAAGTTAAACCATCCTGCTCAAGAAGCCTTTTTATAACTTCCGCACCTTTCTGTGATTTTTTAGGGTCCTCATCAAGAAGGTACTTCGTCGCCCATTCCAGCGTCTTTTTTCTTGTCTCCTCGGGAACCTTGACCTCCGAACCGGGTAAAAAGGCATAATAACAAGCCCCACCGAGTGCGACAAACAACTCTGTTGCGACCTCGTCGTCCTGTTCGACTTCGAGCTGTTGCAGCAGACGCCGGGATGAATTCAACTGCCCCATCAAAGACAACAGCTCCGCTGTTTTTAGCCGAACATCTCTGTTCCGGTCCGAAACCAAATTGACCAGTACAGGTCCCAGTTCAGCAGGTAATTCCGATTTTGTTCCTACTCGCCATTGAGAAACCTTTTCTAACGCCCACAATCTGACTACATCTTTTGAGTCACCCAAAAGTTCAGCCAGGAACTGACCTTTTGCTGTATCATCATCTAATACGTCATATATCTTATCCAAAGCCGATAAATACATCTCCCGCCACGAGTCTAACTCGGTTTCAAGCTTACGCATCTGTGCTTCCTGGCGAATCAACAAATCCCTAAAGAACTCATCTCTGCCCTTACGTATAAGCTCGCTTCTTATCTGCTCACGTGCTTCTGCATCCTTACCTATCGGCGTCCCAAGAGACCGCAGCGCTTTCTCCGCCTCAGCCGCCACACGTCCCTCCGGGTCATCAAGAAGTTCTATGAGTTTAAATACCGCCTTCATATCAGGTTGAAGTCGCAAAGCATATATCGCATTCAATCGTGCCTGAACCGGCAGTGTTGTAGATGTACTTAATCCTTCCAGACGTTTCGCTATCTGACCGTACTCAAAAATCAGAATGGCCTCCGCAGCCAATTTGGCGCTATCATTGGTCTCCGTGCTCAGGATATCAAACAACGGCTTGATGAAATCTTCCTTATTACGTATTGGCTTATGCTCTGTCCTGGCTTGACTTAATGCCTTGCAGACAGCTATGCGGGCCCCAATATCTTTAGATTGTTTTAACGCCTCAAGTAAAATCTTTCTGGCCAACGGGTCGTCGTTAAATAACATTACACTGGCTGCATCGACACGTATCCTCTCGGTCATCGCTGTGAATAAAGCATCCTTATTGATTTTCAACTGTCTGCTTAGCTCCGCCTCGGAGATTTTTTCATCAATCGGCAGGGTTGATTCTCTCTTATCAACCTGCTCGCAGCCTATCACTAACAGCAGCATTACCAGACATAATCGTTTTACAATCATTTCAACGACTCCATGCAAAATCCCGCTTCTTAACTTAGCTATCATAAAACAAAACCCTTAAAAATGCAAAAATCAAAGATTAAAAATCAAAATTGTGGAATCGCCGCTTTGCGGCGATGACATCCTTAATTTTACATTTTGATATTTGATTTTTAATATCCCTTTTACGGCCTCGGGTGGAACTTCTTATGAATCTCTCGCAATCTCTCCTGGTCAACGTGTGTATAAATCTGGGTAGTGGCTATGTCCACATGTCCGAGCATTTCCTGCACGCTTCGCAAATCAGCGCCGCCGGCCAACAGGTGCGTTGCGAAGCAATGCCTTAACGTATGAACGGTCAAATTTCCGGGCATACCTGCACGAATAGCGTATTTTTTGGTTAATCGCCAGATTTCAATACGGCTCATAGACCGGCCTGTTCGGGAAAGCAGCAAAAAATCACCGCTTAACGGCTTAACCAGCTTGGGACGCAATTCCGCAAGGTACTCAGACGTTGCTGCTATAGCCGCTTTGCCCACTGGGATTATCCGCTCTCTATTACCCTTGCCTATGCAGCGCAAGTAGCCGATGTCGAGATTCAAATCGCTCGTTTTCAGGCCGGCCAACTCGCTGGCACGCACCCCGGTGGCATAAAGCAATTCGAGCATCGCCCTGTCGCGAAGGTAAAAAGGTTCATCCGGACAAACAGCGTTAATGATATCGACAACCTGTCTCTTGCTGCAGATAGTCGGAAGCCTCTGCCACAATTTTGGGCCTTCGAGGATTGCAGACAAATCATCTTCGACAAGGCCGGTAAGTCTGCCAAATCGAAGAAGCATCCTTACAGCAACAAGGCAGCGTTTAATCGAGCTTTCACTTTTATGCTCGCTACTGGTAAGGATTCGCAGATAGTTTTGGATAAGCGCAGGCTTTATCTGGTTCAATCGGCGGATTTTATTGCCTTTGCAATACTCCAAAAAACCCGCCAGGTCCCGACCATAGCCCAAAATGGTATTACCGGCCAGACCCGCCTCTACAGTCAGGTAATCAAGGAAATCTTTCACCTCTCTCCCTAAAGGTAAAGACTGTAACCTCTCGCCAACAGCTTGTATCTGCACCGAGGACATTTTTTCGTCGCTCGTCGTTCAAAAATGAGAAAACGCAATACACAATACGATATACGCAATACGATAATAATATCGGCCTTGAAACAAGTTATTCTTTAGCTGTAAAGCCCAGCCGAGCAGTACGGCAACTGATTTGAAAAAACAATTGGTTCTTGAGCTAAAAGCCCACTATATATATAATCACACAAAATTCGGGAGAACCTGAAATGAATAGTAGAAAATCCACAACCAATTTGTGCTTTTACGCACTTATGGCTTATGCGCTCATTGTAACAAGTTGTGCGCAACATCAGCAATACGAAACAGTAGAGCAAATATGCCCGGCAGGTTTGAACAAACAGCAGGCAATGCAGATTGCCGAAGATGTCCTGGCCAAAATGAACTTTACCGTCGCCAAATCTGACACCGAGCTTGGCATTATAAAGACTCGGCCGTTAACTGCAGCCCAATTCTTCGAATTCTGGCGCAAAGACAACGTCGGCTCTTTCAGCTCCGCTGAAGCAAACCTGCATACTATTCGAAGAATTGCAGAATTAGAAATCAGACAACAAGACGCGCAGCTATGCATCCGCTGCAACGTAAATACACAAAGACTGCGTCTGCCTGAGCGCGAAATTCGCAGCCGTGCACGGGCATACGAAATGTTTTCACAGAGCGGCCCATTAAGACAGAGACTAATACTGAACCCTACACAAAAACAAAGTATGGCCTGGGTCGATTTGGGCAGCGACACCCAACTGGCTACAGTGATTTTGAAGCGAATAGAAAAACGCGTGAAGAATAACAAGTGAAGCGAAATACGAGATACGCTTCACGAGATACGAGATGCGAGCTATGAGAGTATTGGTTTGCGGCGGAGCAGGTTACATCGGCAGTAATATGACAGCTCTGCTCGCCGCCGAAAAACACTACCCGGTCGTTTACGACAACCTCAGTAAAGGCCACAAGGCCGCCGTCGCAGGCTATGAATTTATCAAAGGCGATTTAGCCGATTACAACCTGCTCGTTGAAACACTCAGCAAATACGAAATCGAAGCCGTTTGCCACTTTGCCGCGCTGATTGAAGTCGGCGAATCAGTGCAGGCCCCGCTCAAATACTACCACAATAATGTCTCCTGCACGCAGACTTTATTAAGTGCGATGGAAACAGCCAGCGTAGAGAAATTTATTTTCAGCAGCAGCGCCGCAGTATATGGTATGCCGGCGCAAGTGCCGATTGCTGAAGACTCGCCCACCGTACCAATCAGTCCTTATGGAGAAGCTAAACATGTAGTTGAAAGGATGTGCCAATTTCAAAGCCGGACGGGAAAGCTCCGTTATGCGTCGCTGAGATATTTCAACGCCGCAGGCGCCGGAGCAGACGGCACTCTCGGTGAGGACCATAGGCCTGAATCGCATCTGATTCCTCTGGCTATCCGGGCGGCAATGGGAAAAAGCAGTGAAATCAAAATCTACGGAACCGATTATCCTACGCCAGACGGAACCTGCATCCGCGATTACATTCACATCGAGGATTTATGCAGGGCGCATCTGCTGGCGATGGGCAAGCTCGATAAACAGTCAGAGATGATTTATAACCTCGGCAATGGCAACGGCTACTCAGTAAAAGAAGTAATCGAAACGGTTAAAAAGGTCAGCGGAAAAGATTTCAAAGTTACCGAATCCGAGCGTCGGCCGGGCGACCCCCCGATATTGACATCGAACGCTGCAAAAACAAAGAACGAGCTTGGCTGGACGCCCGAATTTCCCGACCTCGAACAAATAATCTCAACCGCCTGGCAGTGGCACAGCAAGTTCCCGAACGGATATCCGCAATAATCTTAAACCTTCAATTTCGAGTTACGGATGGCAAACATATTTATAGGTATCGACCTCGGTGGAACAAATATAAAGGTAGGCTGTTTCGACTCCGACCTTAAACTCCTGGCCAAAATATCAACGTCTACAGAGGTCGAAAAAGACGCCGAGACAATAATAGAAAATATTGCCAAAGCATCTGAGCAGTGTGTAGCCAAATCCGGCTTTTCTATGAACAACGTCCTTGCGGCCGGTCTCGGCTGTCCCGGCCCCGCCAGATACAAAGAAGGAATCATCGAAGCCGCCACGAACTTCCCCACCTTCCGGAACATCCCTATTCGACAGATACTCAGCGAAAGACTTGGCGGCAAAACAATCGTTTTTGAGAACGATGCCAACGTCGCCTGCTTCGGCGAATTTGTTGCCGGTGCCGGCAAAGGTATCGAGGATATGGCCTTTTTCACACTCGGAACCGGAATCGGAAGCGGAATTATAAATAAAGGCAAACTCCTGACCGGCGCAGGTGACAACGCCGCTGAGCTTGGCCACACCATAATCCACTTCGATGGCCGGCTATGCAATTGTGGCCAAAAAGGCTGCGCTGAGGCCTATGCCTCCGCCTCGAATACCGCAAAAAGAGCAACCGAAGCCATCCAGGCCGGGGAAAAATCAAGCTTGAAAAAAATCCTCGATGAAAAAGGCCAAATCACCTGCAAAGATGTTTACGACCACCTAAAGGCCGGCGACGAGTTGGCCAAAAAGATAACCGATGAAACCGCCGAAGTTCTTGCAATCCTCTGCATTAACGCCCTGCACGCCACTGAGCCAGCCCGCATCATCTTTGCCGGCGGTATGATTGCCGCCGGGGACATTTTATTGAACCGGATAAAAGACTACTTTAACGAGCATATCTGGCATTTGAGGAAAGAGACGGTCGAGATTTGTTTTGCCACACTTGGCGAAGATGCCGGCATCATCGGCGCCGCCGCCCTCGCAAAAAATCAGTGAAAACTTGTGCCGTAGCTACCCCTACTGCACATTATTCTGTTAAATGCTCAATCAGATAAAAAATTAAAAGGAAGCACAAAAGATGGCCGCAACAATCCTGGATGGAAAAATCTTGGCGCAACAAATAGAATGTGAACTTGCCGTTCGTGTTCAGAAAATCAAAGATAAATCCAACGGCAGACCGCCCATTCTGGCAACCATTTTGGTCGGAGAAGACCCCGCCTCAGCAACCTACGTCAAAATGAAAGGCAATGCTTGCAAACGCGTGGGGATGGAGTCTCTGAAAATTCTATTGCCAAAAACTGCAACGACGGATGAGCTGCTAAGTGAAATCGACAAATTAAATGCCAACTCCGATGTACACGGGATTCTGTTACAGCATCCTGTCCCCCCGCAAATAAACGAAAGACGCTGCTTCGATAGAATCATCATCGAAAAAGACGTTGATGGCGTAACCGCCCTCGGCTTTGGCAAAATGGCGATGAACGAACCCGCCTACGGCTCAGCCACTCCCGTTGGCATCATGCGGCTTTTACGCCACTATGACATTCCATTGGAAGGCAAACACGCTGTAGTGGTTGGACGCAGCCCCATACTCGGTAAACCCATTGCAATGATGTTACTCAATGCCAATGCGACGGTAACGATTTGTCATTCAAAGACAAAGGGATTACCCGAGATTGTCAGCCGAGCCGACATTGTTATCGGCGCCGTAGGCAAACCGGAATTTATCAAGGGTGCATGGATAAAAAAAGGGGCAGTCGTTGTTGATGCGGGCTATAATCCGGGCAACGTCGGAGATATTGAGCTTTCCGCCGTCATTGACAAGTGTTCTGCCTATACGCCAGTTCCGGGCGGTGTTGGGCCGATGACCATTGCTACACTGATTGCCCAGACAGTCGAAGCCGCAGAGAGGAATATCTAAACGCCATTTTTTATCCCGTGAACTACACCTTCTCCTGATGACCCAGTATCCTCGCCGGCAAGAACAGAATAGACTTAATCAGCGCAAGAAACGCATCAGCCGCAATACCAACAACACGAAACGGTATCGACAAAAGCCACACTATCGGCCACAAAACAAGTGCCAATAGCGCTATCGGCCAGCATAGAACCAGCAAAATCGCCCACAATAGTAATACGACCAATGCCTTAATTACTTATCTCCTTAAAAATCGTCTTGCCCGCCATTATATCCCGCCCCTTAAATAATTACCATATATATAACTCGCCCAGCTTCTTTCCCCTTACCACTAAAGAGCTGCTTTTGGCAGGAGCAATCTTGTGGAGCTTTGATGTATGTAAAAACAATATTGAGACAGAAATTTATCTCCGCCAAACCGGTACTAAGAAAAATTACTATGCTTTTGCTACCAGCAAGCCCCCTGGTAAGCTAATTTGCATTCAAGCCAATCTTCTGCAATTACTACTAAATCCATCCAGTCTTTGCCTACAAGCCAATCTTCTGCAAGTATCGCATAATCCAGAAAATCGACTTTACAGTTGCCGTCTAAATCCCCATCAAGAACCGCTGTACAGTAATTCCGTTGTTTGTATTTAATCGTCACATAGTCAAGGCTTGTATCGCCTCCGCTGCTCATGCCGGTCACATAGACATTGTGTGAATCATCCACAGCTAAAGAGCGAGCATAGTCAGAGCCGTTTCCTAAGCCATTGTAACGTTTTAACCACAACTGATTCCCATTGGTGTCATACTTAATCGTAGCATAATCGGGAGCTATCTCGGCGCTGTCGCCTGTTACATATACATTGCCCAAACTATCCAAAGCCAATTCACGGGCATCTTCTGGACCATCTTCTGGGCCGTTATATCGTTTCACCCATAACTCAATTCCGTTGGGGTCATACTTAATCGTCGCATAGTCTTCTTGTGTTCCAATGCCGTAGCTACTGCCGGTAACATAAACATTGCCCGAACTATCTACAGCCACATCACCACTAGAGTCATTTTCATTTCCTGGTGGACCATCATAACGTGATACCCACAATTCAACTCCATTGGAGTCATATTTAATCGTTGCATAATCCGATCCTGTTCCGCTGCCAGTACTGCCACCGGTTACGTAGATATTGCCGGTACTATCGATAGTCAAAGCTCTGGCATAGTCAGAGCCGTTCCCCGGGCCATTGTAGCGCGCCACCCACAGTTCATTACCGTCCGGGCTATACTTGACCGTTGCATAATCCCTACCCGTTCCACTGCCGTAACTGCTGCCGGTTACATAGATATTGCCACAACCATCAATATCTAAATCTTCGGCGCTGTCAGGGCTGTCCCCCGGGCCATTGTAGCGCTTTACCCACAACTCGTTGCCGTTAGGGTCATATTTAATCGTCGCATAGTCTTCTCTGCTTGCATCGTTGCCATAGCTCTGGCCGGTCACATATACATTGCCCGAACCATCCACAGCTACTGCATAAGCACGTTCGTCCTTATTTCCTGGTGGACCATCGTAACGTGACGCCCACAACTCAACCCCGTTGGTGTCATATTTAATCGTCGCATAGTCCTCTTCTGTTCCGCTGCCGGGACTATAGCCGGTTACGTAAACATTGCCTAAATCATCTACGGTCAATGCCTGGGCATAGTCGTGTCCTAAGCCGTTGTAGAACCTCAGCCACAATAGATTGCCATTGGGGTCATACTTGATCGTTGCATAACCTCTGCTTGAGCTGCCGTTGTCACTGTAGCCGGACACATAGACATTGCCCGAACTATCCACAGCTATATCGCAAGCACTGTCGTGGTCACCAGTGTATCGTTCCAGCCAATGAACGAAAGGTACTGTTTGTGCGAGCTCCATCGCGCCGTTTGCATCTACACGACCGTATCCATAATAGGTACTATATCCCACTGAACTTAAAGCTAACGAAGAATCCTGAAGGATGTCCTGGACATCTATATTACTGAAATTAGGCTCAATAGAAAGAATAAGGGCTGCTACCCCCGCTGCAATCGGACAAGCCGCCGAAGTCCCTCCCATTCTATCCGTATAATCAAGGATGCTCGGATTGCGGTTGTTGTAGCCGGCGGCACCGGCAATATCTGTTGTCCATATATCACCATTTAAATTCGTATTGCCACTCGGTGCTACGATGTCAAGTTCGATGCCATGAGCGCTATATGACCAGCGTATGTCGTCTTTGTTAGTAGCACCCACAGCGATAACTTCGGCATATTTAGCAGGATACACAATACTACCGCCAGTATTACCTGCGGCTGCGAGGACTACACAGCCTTTTCCCTCTCGGCCGATTCTGCCACGCTTCGTTACATCAATTATGGCAGAATGGATGGTGGATAATGTCGATGTATTACCCCAACTGTTGCTGAGGATATCAGCGCCATTGTTAGCTGCCCAGCGGAATGCTGTTGCAATTTCTGTCTCTGTAACAAAACTGCCGTCGTTTCCTGCAATTCGTATAGGCATAATTTTACAGTTCCAGGCAACGCCCGTTATACCAAGGCCATTGCTGCCTCTGCCTGCGATAAGACCTGCACAAGCCGTGCCGTGAGCATCATTTCCAGAAGGATTCGGATTACTATCGTCATCTAAGAAATCATAGCCAGCAACTATATTGTCAGTTAAATCCGGATGGTTTGTATCGACACCCTCATCCAGAACCGCTACTATAATGTTAGGGTCTCCAGTAGTGATTTCCCACGCTTCTGGTGTGTTGATATCTGCATTAGGCGTCCCGCCGGACTGCCCTGTATTATTGAGATGCCACTGATTGGGAAAATACGTATCGTTAGGTATGACTTGCCCCAATAACTTAGGGCGAAACGCAACATTCGGCACCGCCCACTCGACAAATGCAGCCTGATTAACTTGCTCAACCGCGCTGAATACACCGCTTGCATCCGCTGTCAGAACTTCTACAAGATACTCACGTTTAGTGAACTGTAGTTTGTGTTTAATTCTAACATTGATGGATTGGCATAAGTCCTGTAGTTGCCCATCATCCGATTTCTCTCTCAGCCGGACCACAATCTCAGGTATGATAGCCACTAACGTTTCATTTGATGAAAAAAGCGGCGATGCATATTTTATCTGGCTCTGGGCCTTAAGCGTCTTGATAGTGTTTTCATTTTCACTCGCTGATCGCTGACTGAATACAACCGACATATCTCGCCGTCCCAATCCTTTGATTGGTCTTATATCTTCAGTGCCAAATCCTCTCAGAGTAGTATCTAAGGTCTCAATAGCAGTTGTTTCTTCTTGTGACACCACCACATATCCAAGTTCCGGCCGGCGAACAAAGGTAATTTGTTCCTTTCCCGCAGTAACAACATATTCGTCAGACGTATTTGCGTGGCTTTTGATTGGGGATAACACGAATAGAAAGGATATTACAAGGATTAAAACTGTGTTTATGCTTTTCATTTACTCACCTCCTAAAACAAAATAACGATTATGAATATATGCTTTTACTAGTTATTTTGCAAGAAAAAAATTAACTATCACAGGAAGTGTATTACATCCATCCCCCCTGTTTCCATCTCACCGGATAGTCAATTCGCCCCTTCAAAAAAACATCCAATAGAAAACCGTAAACAAAAATCTCTATTAATTTAGGCATTTTATGCCTCATGTATCTGCGTCCCAAGACTCCTCCACAACATGACACGCTTGACTCAATAAGGAAAATTTTTTCCAATATTTTCAAACGTTTCTACTCAACTTTTAAATATTTCTATGCAGTTTTCGAACGTTTTTATACGAGTTTTTGAATATTTTTATATAGTTTTTATTTGTTTTCGAATGTTTTCGAATTTTTTCCATCATATACTCATAAACCAGCGCCGTTGCCCCCTTTCAACGCATTTTAAGGTGGTGACACCCTCCTATTTTTACAAATTTTTCTTACCTGGCTTGCCCAACCTCCCCATTTTAACATACCTTTTATTCTGCGTTTCGCTTTTGTTTTTCTGTCAATATCTCATTTAGTGAACCGCTTCGAAATCCCTGCAGGTCAATCGTAACATACTTAAAGCCAAGCGCTTGCAGTTCTTCTACAATCCGCGAACGCTCATTCATAATTTTCTCCATATCCTCCGGACGGACCTCAATTCTCACAATCGTATCGTGATGCCGAACTCGAAACTCAACCAATCCCAATTCCCGCATAACCTCTTCTGCTTCTTCTACTTGCCTCAATCGCTGCTCCGTAATCTCTAATCCGTATACGATTCTCGAAGCCAGGCAGGGCGAAGCAGGAACATCAGCCGTAGGCAAACCCAGTTGCCTGCTTAGGTTACGGATGTCCTCTTTGGTCAGCTCTGCCTCCATTAGCGGGCAGCGGACTGCAAAAACTTCAGCAGCTCGATTGCCGGGTCGAAAATCACTTCTGTCGTCGAAATTACACCCGCAAACAACATAACCAAACTTCTCCTGCTTCGCGATATCCTCTAATATCTTATAAAGATGTGACTTACAGTGAAAACACCTATCCGCTTTATTGGCCGCATACTTTGCATCCGCAAGCTCATTTGGTCTGACAGTTCGGACCTTGATACCCATATTTGTCGTCCTCTCGACTGCCTGCAAATACTGACTCTTAGGCAGAGATGGGCCTTCGGCGATGCAAGCCAGCACCTTATCATTACCGAGCGTATCAATAGCTACTTTCAAAAGCAGTGTGCTGTCCACTCCGCCGGAGTATGCAACAATTACTTTATCCAGCTCTTTCAGGATTTTTTGAAGCGAATTATATTTGTCTTTCAAATTCACAGTAACCTTAAGCTCTGTTCCGATACTGCCTTAAATCCGATTTTACCACTAATATACAAGTGCGTTTGCCGCCTCGGCAAGCAAAATCACTATAGTACATTTATTACATTCCGGTTCTCATCCACATCTTTTTCATGACGTCAAAAATCCCAAATTTATCTACCTGCGGCAGATTAAATCAATAATCCGTCATAGCAAAAACCTGGAATTTGCTTGACATAACCGGCCTTATTGTGTAAACTGTGCTTATAAAATTATGGGCTGATATACCCTCTTAAAACAGCGGTCTTTTCAGCTAAGTATCGTGCTATAAAGAGGTAGGGTAAGCGCTTTCTGTAGTCTTAATAACTAAATGTCTAATTTATAATTTCCTTGCCAAAAAGGTCTTAATGTTATATAATAAGGCGGAATTTGAAGGCCGATAAAAGAGTCCTTTAACAAGTGCGTATTATTGTCATTATAAGAGATAAGGAGAATAAAATGAAACTAAAAGACAAAAAAGAAGGTTTTACCATTGTCGAGCTGTTGGTTGTTATGAGCATTATAATAATACTTCTCGGGATACTTCTGCCCTCGCTGGCTGCGGTAAGAAGGTTTGCCAAGGATGTAACGCAAAGAAGCCAGATGCACGATATTACAAATGCTCTGGAGATGTTCAGGGTTGATTTCGGCGATGAATACCCCAGCTCCAGCCGGTTTGATGTAGATAGCGCTCCATATTGTGGCGCTATGAAGCTCTGCGAAGCCCTGGTGGGTAAAGATAAGTTAGGCTTTCATATAGATTCTCGATTTACAAATGTAACTGGTATAATGTCAAATGGTGAGCCGTATTATTACGAAACTCCTCCTCCCTCACCTCCTCCTGGGCCAGTGTTGGAAAATTTAGCTAAAAGAAAAGCCCCTTATATGAATCCCGACGCGGTGCAAATTGCCACAATGGGAGAATTATACACAAACCCTACGACTACCGGTTTCGACGCAAATTCATGTGTCGTTCTTTGTGATGTATACAGCCGACAAAGAATAACTAAAAAGCTGGGAATGCCCATATTATATTACAAGGCCGATGTAACGAAAATAATGCACGATACCACGGTGTCAATTACTGACTGCTGTGATGTTGTCGACTACATCTACAATTTCTGCGACAATGATGATTTGACAGCGTTAGGGTCCCCCCCCAGCGGAACTACCGCCCACCCGATAAATACAAATCCCATGGAGTTTTATCTTAGTATTAAAAATAAAGAAGCCACGATAATGGAAAAACCCTACAACGAGGGCTTCTATATCCTGCTTTCGGCGGGACACGACGGTTTATACGGCACAAGAGACGACATTTATAACTTTTCTCAATAAACATCTGCGGCTGTCGGCGGACTTACGGAGAGTTAGCGAAACAGATTTTGTCGTATGGGGCAGTTTTCCTCGCAACCGCTGCCTTTAGAATAAAAGCGTAAAGCCGATGGTGAGATTCGAACTCACAACCCCAGCTTTACGAAAGCTGTGCTCTACCATTGAGCTACATCGGCAATAAACCAGAAACAGAATACAGATTCAAGGCTCTTAACGAGCCGGATAATCTGATTTTACTTCAAGCTGAGAACGCAATTTCGGATTATCGAGTAATATTAGTAAAATTTCATCCTTTTGCTGCTGGTCGAGCGAATCTTTCTTAACAGCGTCGACCAGATAAGCACGTTCGGCCTGTGTTAAAGCTCTTTGAGCTATCGCCTTATATCCATCGACTTTGGCCTGGGCCGACAAATTACTCACAAAATCAACATCAGCCATCGCCGACGTATGGCAGGTCTTTAGCTCGCCAGTGGTATTGCCCACTACTGTTACACAGCCATTCAAAACAAACACCAAACCAACCAGTAAAAGAATTAGCATCTTTTTCATTCCATCTTCTCCTTTTCAAACAGTAACATTCCCAGGGCAGGTTTTGTCTTTCCGGCCCTATTATAATTCATTTCGTATATGCCGTAAATGGTTTAACTTAATGAAATTTCTGCCGACATCTCCAAATTTATGTCTTAAATTGCTCTTGCAAAATCATTTAATAACAATTAAAATGTTGTATTTGCTGTATATTATCGAGCGACAAGCAACAAAGGCAGGGGTCGGTGCCCGAGTGGCTAAAGGGGATGGGCTGTAAACCCATTGGCGTAAGCCTACGTTGGTTCGAATCCAACCCGGCCCATTTTTTCGGTCTTTTATCACTCGTGTGAGAAATACCTGCTAAGTCGTTCAGCTAATGCTTTTTGCAAATAATTTGTATCAGATTGTAGTTTTTTAAAATGAGGATAATGTATGAAACTTGACCCAACTAAAATGCAGGACTGGCAGATTGCCGAAGCCGCTGAGCAAACTATGAAATCCATCAACCAATTATCCAGTGAATTAGGGCTGACAGACGATGAAGTGCTGCCTATGGGCCGGCAGCTGGCAAGGGTCGATTATGCCAAGGTTCTGGAGCGTCTGAAAGATAAGGCGGCAACCGCAAAATATATCGATGTTACCGCCGTTACTCCCACACCGTTGGGAGAAGGGAAGAGCACCACAGTCATCGGACTAATCGAAGGACTCGGCAAACTCGGTAAAAAATCGACCGGCGCCATTCGCCAGCCAAGCGGAGGCCCGACGTTCAATATCAAAGGCTCCGCCGCAGGAGGCGGGCTTTCCCAGTGCATTCCTCTGGTGCCGTTTTCCATTCGCCTTACCGGCGATATTGACTGCATCACAAACGCACACAATTTGGCAATGGTGGCCCTGACCGCCCGGATGCAGCACGAGAGAAATTACAACGACGAAAAACTGGCAAAAAGAAATCTAAAAAGGCTGGATATCGACCCGAATCGGGTCCAAATGAAATGGATGATGGATTTTTGTGCGCAATCTTTGCGCAACATCACAATCGGTAAAGGCGGCAAAATGGACGGCTACGAAATGGAATCCGGATTTGCCATCTCGGTCTCAAGCGAGCTGATGGCCATTCTTGCCCTGGCTAGAGACCTGAAGGACCTGCGCGAAAGAATAAGCAAAATCGTGGTCGCATACAGTAAAAGTGGAAATGAAGTTACCACTGCTGACCTCGAAGTAGATGGTGCGATGACCGCCTGGATGCTGGAAACGCTTAATCCGAGCCTGCTGCAAACCATCGAGGGCCAGCCGGTATTTGTCCACGCCGGGCCGTTCGCTAATATAGCTATCGGCCAAAGCTCAATTATCGCCGACAGGCTGGCTATGAAACTATCGGATTACCACGTAACAGAAAGCGGTTTCGGAGCAGATATCGGCTTTGAAAAGTTCTGGAACTTGAAGTGCCGAATGTCGGGCCTGAAACCCAATGCGGTTGTTATCGTTGCCACCATTCGGGCACTGAAAATGCACGGCGGCGGCCCCGTAGTCAAACCGGGAATACCACTCGACGCCGAATACGCAAAAGAAAATCTCAAATGGGTCGAGGCAGGCTGCAACAATCTTATTGCCCATATAGAAACCGTGAAGAAAAGCGGCGTCCGCCCCGTAGTCTGCATAAACGGCTTCTCCACCGACACCAAAGCAGAAATCGAACTGGTGCGCAAAATTGCAGAACAAAACGGCGCACTAGCGGCATATTCGGAGCACTGGCTGAAGGGCGGAGACGGCGCAATCGAACTCGCCGAAGCCGTCATTAAGGCCTGCGAGGAAAAAAATGACTTCAAGTTCCTCTATGAGCTGCAAGAGCCGCTAAGAAAACAGATCGAATTAATTGCTACCGAAGTTTATGGCGCCGACGGCGTTATATATACAGATGATGCCCTGAAAAAAGCCGAAGCCCTTGAGCGAAATAGGGATTTCAAAAACTTCGGCACCTGTATGGTCAAAACACATTTGAGCCTGTCCCATCATCCTGATATAAAGGGTCGGCCGAAGGGCTGGAAACTTCCTATTCGTGATTTCCTTGTATATAAAGGGGCCGGTTTTATCGTCCCGCTCGCCGGTGAGATTAAACTGATGCCCGGCACAAGCTCAAATCCGGCATTTCGGCGCATCGATGTCGATTTAAAAACCGGAAAAGTGACGGGAATGTTTTAAGCCTATAAGGCACAATAATATATATCCAATAACAAATAAAAACGGAGTAAAAAAATGACAGCAAAAATCATTGACGGAAAACAAATAGCAGCAGATATGCAGGCTGAATTAAAAGAAGAAGTTGCAAAGCTAAAACAGGAAGGTATAGTTCCGGGCCTGGGTGTTATTCTCGTGGGCGAAGACCCAGCATCACAGTCCTATGTTACCGCCAAAGAACGTGCCTGTGAAAACTTAGGGATTTACTCCGATGATAATCGTCTTCCCGCAGAGACCACACAGCAGGACTTAATAAGTCTAATTAATCGAATGAATACCGACCCAAAAATAAACGGTATCCTTGTCCAGCTGCCTCTGCCCAAACATCTCAACGAATCCGAGGTCCTTTTAGCGATTAGCCCTGACAAGGACGTCGATGGTTTTCATCCAACCAATATCGGCAAAATGGTGGCGGGACAGCCGGCATTTTTGCCCTGCACACCTCACGGTGTAATTAAGCTTTTGCAGCGAAACGGCGTTAAAATCGAAGGCTCTCACGTGGTAATCGTCGGACGCAGTAACATAGTAGGAAAACCAATTGCCAATATGCTCATCCAGAAAAACCAAACCGGCAACGCTACAGTAACGGTCTGCCATACAAGGACTAAAGACCTGGCTTACCACACCCGCCAGGCTGATATTATAATTGCCGCGGCAGGCAGGCCCAAAACCATAACCGCTGATATGGTAAAGGATGGTGTCGTTATAATCGATGTCGGGGTCAACCGCGTTGAAGATGCCACCAGGAAAAAAGGGTATCGCCTGGCCGGCGACGTTGATTTCGAAGCAGTAAAAGAAAAAGCGAGTTTGATTACTCCGGTTCCCGGCGGAGTCGGACCGATGACGATAACAATGCTGCTTTACAATACGGTAGAATCTTCGAAAAAAGCTGCAGGAAAAATTTGACCGGAGTTACTCTTTTTCTTTATCCGGCTTTTTCAGCAGGCCCTTGACGCCCTCGATAACTTCCTGCCCGCTGTCTGTGCCTGTTTTTAAAAGCTTTTTTCCTTCTTCAGCAGCTGTTTTACCCAGTTTTATGGTCGTGTCCAGGGTTGATTTCATTGTGCTGGTAATCTCCTTGGGCAAAACACCCGTTCCTTTATTGGCCACACCACTTGCAACCGCCATTAATATTATACCGGACAGACGAGCCATATCCAACTTATTATCGCTGCCTAAATCGTTCATTACGATGGGGTCAAGCTCAAGAGTAATAGTATCTACCTTGCCGGGAACAGGCAGCAGTTTTGCCTTAACTTTTATGTTCGAAATCTCAAGTTTATCTATATGAAGTTTTTTCCCGGATGGCTCGGACGGCTTCTCAGCTTTAGCTGGGATGGCTTTTATAACGTCATTAATATTGTTAGAAACACCTCGTTGTTCAAGCACAACATTTGCGCCGTCGAGTTTTATTTCTCTTATTTCGACCACATCGCTTAAAAGTGATTTCATATCAACCGCAATATTAGCGCTTTTTAGCTCAAGCAGCTTATCGTGCTGATAACCAGGCGGATTTGCAATCACGAGATTTTGCAGTCTTAATTTCCCACCTATAATTGAAAGGTCAACATCTTCAACACTTACTCCAACATTTAAGGTCTTAGTCGCGGCTGTCTCTATCCCGATTTTTACCGCTCGATTGCCAAAAAGATGAATCAAAGCAACAACCAAGATAATCAGAATAACAACAATAAACACAATTCCGTACAGGATTTTAAGTAATTTTTTCATTTTTCTACCCTTTCTGATATTTGACTTATAAATTCTGCCGTCATACTTTCGTCGGATTCCCGAGAAATTTTTGCGCCGACCATATTCAATTTTTTTTCGATTTTTTCGTATCCACGGTCGATGTGGTAAATCCTGTTGACAACCGTAGTTCCCTCAGCAACCAGGCCGGCCAAAACCAACGCCGCCGACGCCCGCAGGTCCGAGGCCATTACCGGGGCGGCAACCAGCCTGTTCACACCTGCCACTATAACAACAGGCCCTTCCTTACGCAAATTCGCCGCCATCCGGTTCAATTCAGCAATGTGCATAAATCTATCGGGAAAAACTTTTTCAATCACGATACTATTGCCTTCGGCAAGCGACAAAAGAGCCATAAACTGCGCCTGCAAATCGGTAGGAAAACCCGGAAAGGGCTGGGTGGTGATGTCGGCCGGTTTAACTGGGCCTTCGCGGGCGACAACACAACCGCCCTTTGCAGTCTCGACCGTTACTCCAATATTCCTCAGTCTGTCAACAACAGCCATCATATCATTGAGCCGACAGTTCACCAGCCGAAGCTGGCCAGCCGTTATAGCAGCAGCGACCATAAAAGTCCCGGCCTCGATTCTGTCCGGAATTACCTGATATTCGACCGGCTGTAACTGCTTAACTCCTTCGACAATCAGCTGAGGCGAGCCGATACCATTTATCTTCGCCCCCATCCTTGTAAGGCAGTTCGCCAAATCAACTATTTCCGGCTCACAGGCAGCCGACTCGATAATCGTTTTACCCCTTGCCAGCGTTGAGGCCATTAACACATTTGCCGTGCCCAGCACTGTCGAGCCAAATGGCCCACCCATAAAAATATCACAACCGGTCAATCCGTGGGGCGCTTCGGCGACGATATAGCCGTTTTTCAGATGGATTTTTGCACCAAGCTCGCGAAGACCCCGCAGATGGATGTCGATAGGCCTGTCCCCAATTGCACATCCGCCCGGCATTGAAACCTCCGCCCTGCCACAGCGGGCAAGCAATGGGCCGAGTATGCAAATACTCGCCCGCATTCTGCGGACAATTTCATACTCTCCTACCGGATTATCAACTACCTTCGAATCTATGCACAAATCCCCCCCTTTGCTGTCTGCGACAGCAGACAAGGGGGTGCTTCGGGTAAGCTCGCAACCCAATTGGCCAAGCAGCTGGCTAAAAACGGAAATATCAGATAGCTGAGGCACCGCTTTTATGACCGATTTGCCGGCAGCTAAAATAGCGGCAGCCATTATCGGTAAAGAAGCGTTTTTGGAACCACTTATATTAACGGCCCCTGAAAGTCGAACCGGTCCTTCAATGCGAAATATATCCATAATCTACTTTCCCTGGGCAGTGCCAAATTCCCCGCATAAACTAAATATAACCGAACACAGGCAAAAAAATTGTGTCGCCTGAATATTTCTGGTAATGTAGCACAAAACGTGCTTAGTTTCAAGGTTGTAAAAATTATATAGTGATGAATGTTACCGAGATTATCAAACAACTGACCAGTTATATAACCGATATAGACTTCATTCTTTGCATATCAGGGGCATTATTATTCGGCGGCTGGCTGCTTAAAACATCTTTAGGCAGAAAAGCTTTATCCGATTCAGCGCCCCGTCGAAACAATATGCCTGTCTATCTGCCTTTCATCCCGCTACTTATTTGGTTCGGGGCTGTTTCGCTCGCAATATCAGTCATAGGAAAATTCCTGCCTGACATGCCGGACCGGCAAAAGGATTTTCTGGATAATCTCATTCTCTGCATTGGTGCGATATTGGCAACAGCAGTAATTATCCTTCTGGCCAGAGTCAGTTTTGCCCGACGATTAAAAGGATTCGGCCTGGACGTAAAAACCATCCCCGGAGATTCTTTCTTCGCTTTTTTGAACCTGCTTGCCGTATGGCCGTTTCTGATGCTCATGATTATACTAACGATATCCCTTGGCAAAATTATATGGGGACAGGATTTCGAAATGCGTCCTCATCAGGAACTTGAACTGATAAGTACATATCCGCAACTACCGGTCAGAGTGCTGATTGTTGTTACTGCTGTCGCCGTAGTTCCTGTATTTGAAGAGATGCTCTTTCGCGGCTTGTTTCAAACAGTGATACGGTCGATTTTAGAAGGACTGCCATTTTGTGAAAGATTAAAAAACAGGGCCTTGATTGTATGGTTCTCAATTTTAATAAGCTCCGGTTTATTCTCAGTAGCTCATTACGACCCGGGTCATTGGCCGGCGCTATTTGTGCTTTCACTGGGAATGGGATATGCTTACGAAAAGAGCGGCTCACTGCTGCGGCCTATTTTCATCCACTCTCTTTTTAACGCAACCAGCATAATAGCTGTCTTATATCAATGATTCACTATTTAAGTCCAAGGACGTTGGCCATTGAGTACAGACCCGGTTTTTTCCCAACAAGCCATTGGGCCGCCCGCAGCGCTCCTTGCGCAAAAGTTTCTCTGCTGTGCGCGGTATGGTTCAGCATTATTGTTTCACCGAGCGTGCTAAAGACTACCGAGTGGCTGCCGGTGATGTCACCTGCGCGGACGGCGTGCATGCCGATAGTTCCTTTCTGCCTTAACGCATCTTTTCCACTCCTGCCGTGGGTAAGACAATCGGGGAATTTTTGGCCGGTTGCTTTGCAGATATTCTCAGCCAAGACAATAGCCGAGCCGCTTGGAGCATCTTTCTTGAAGCGATGGTGGTGCTCGATTATTTCTGTATCATATTCGTCGCCGAGCATCGAAGCAAGCTTACCAACCAACGAGAACAGAACATTCATCCCCACACTCATATTAGTTCCATATATAACAGGGATTTTTGCCGAAGCAGTCTCCATCTTTTCACGCTGCTGTTCACTCAGGCCGGTAGTACCTAAAACCAACGCAGCACCGACTTTTATACAGTAATCAATAGTTTTATCCACCGCTGCAGGCTGCGAGAAGTCGATTGCCACATCGGCACCGGCTGGGTATGTGCTATCCAGCTTAACATTCAGCGGCCCTGCCGAGGCCACAAGGCCGGCGTCCTTGCCGATATCAGGATGGCCTTTTTGTTCAATCGCTGCAATAATTTCAAACCATCCGGCGTCTATACTTAATGATATGATGCGTCTGCCCATTCGACCGGCAGCACCTACTATTACCAGTTTAGGACGCATTTTCAGGCTCCTTAATAAGTGTCTGGTTAAGATTGAAACAAAGTAACAAAACAAACGTATATTTGCAAGGCCAAAGGATTGAAGTTAACCGCTTCGCATAGCCGATTATAAAATAATGGGCAGAATGAAAAAATATATTTTTTAGATTTAATGGAGGTATAAAATGACAAAAGTTTTTGTAACAATTCTAATCATAGCTGTCGTGAGTCTGGGATTGGCATTTGTTTGCGGTTGCGAGAGTGATGCACAAACCGGTGCCCTTATTGGCACAGGAGCTGGGGCCGGTATCGGCCAAGCAATAGGCCGTAATACGGAATCGACTTTGATTGGTGCGGCAGTAGGCGGTGGTGCCGGCTATATGATAGGCAACGAACAGGACAAGAAAAAAACAAGAGCCGAAATGGAAAGCATGCGCCATGAAATGCGTCAGGAAATGAACACCGTAACGATAAATATCACCAACAGCAACGGCTCCATCACGCCGGTAACACTGAGAAAACAAGGCGTTGTTTATATTGGCCCAAGAGGCGAAACATATCCGACACTGCCGACACAAGAGCAACTAAAGCAGGCGGGATACGGCTTTTAGGAAAATCAGGTTATCAGGAAACCAAAATGAAGAATATCAGGATGTCAGAACACAAGGGAAAATAAAAGCAATCTAATGCTCTGATAAACTGATGACCATTGCCTGATAACCTGGTAGCCTGATATCAAGGCTTCTATGTAGGATGATAGGCAATTCCTGCGTTGCTGGTATGTTTTTGAGGTCGATTAGGCCATTTCAATACACTGAATAAAAATTCGCTGGCCTGCCGCAACATCGCAGCGGGCATAGAGGGATGCATCTCAAACGAACCAATTACATCATTGTCGTATTTGTCCAAAGCATTCAACAGATAGCCCCAATTCTCACGAGCTATACCACCTCGCAAGCCGGGCGGCTCATGGTCGTCCATACTACCGTAATTGTCACTCAGATGCAAATGGGCCACCCTCTCGCCCAATTCATCAACATACTGCTTAAAGGAAAACTTAGGATCCAGATTGGCGTAGCCTGTATCGAGGCAGTACCAAATGGACTCAAACTTTTCACCGACCTGCTTGAGCATCGACAGCCAGCCGGTTTCGAGGCACAATTTTACATTATTGAGCTCTGCCAGATTGACCACCTCTTCGGCAAAAGCACAGTTCTCAAGCTCCGGGGCATTCGGAATACCCAAATTTTTCAGGCTGGTTACTATACTGGCTCCGAGCAGCTTAGCACATCCGATTTGCTCATCCCACTTTTCTAATGTGGGTTCATCATTTCGAGAACGCATCGATACTGGCATACCCTCAGTAGCTGCGGCAAGTCTGGTCCAGTTACGTCTCTGATAACGGCAATCACTCTCACCTTTTATAGTGGGCCATAACTCCACCCCGAAGCCCATAGACCTTAAGAACTGACATTCCTGCTCAAAAGAGAGGTGATTTTCCCGCCCCCAAAACAGCATCGTTGAAACAGCGTATCTAATCCGCATTATCTTATCTCCGTTTTACGGCCTATAAAGTGCAACCCTTTCTATATAAAGCCTATGTAATATTATCGATTAAAAACAACTGCAGCTTCACGCTTTCCGAAAAATTGCAGTATTTTTGGGAAGCCTGCAACCTCGATTTTAACGAAAAACCGGTTCCAGCATCCCGTCTTCGTCCAATAATAAATATATACGCCGGCAAAATGACCGAAAGCAGTTATGTAATTGCAAAAAATTTATGTTGCAAAATCTGCTAATACCGTTAAAATGCGCTACTTTAGGTTTCGGGAGTGCTTTATAGTTATGAAAAAAGATATACATCCAAAATACCGAAAAGTAGTGGTTCATTGCGGCTGTGGGAATACATTCGAGACCTACAGCACAGCAGAAGAAATACACGCTGAAATCTGCTCGATGTGCCATCCATTCTATACAGGCAAGCAGAAGTTCGTCGATACCGCAGGACGGATAGAGCGGTTCCAAAAGAAATACGGCAAAGAATACTTCAAGAAAAACAAAAAAGACAAATAATAACTAACTTGCCGGTTATAATAGCATTTAGCGTTTAGTTTTCTTTTTCTATTCGTTATTTTACCTTCCCGCCCAGGGGCGAGGTCTCGCTTAAGGCGGACGCAGGGTCGTTCTCCGTAAGGAGTCCTTAGGACTATGGCTGAAGAAAAAAGCACTCTTTTAGCTAAACTCGATGAAATCGAGCTTCGCTACAGCGAAATCGAAAAGGAAATTGCCGACCCGGCAATCGCCGGCGATTCAGCAAAGTTGATAACATTTGCCAAAGAGCAGGGCAAGCTCAAAACAATCATAACAAAATATCGAGAGTACAAAAAAACAACCGCCGGTTTAGAAGATGCCAAACACATACTAAACGACACCACTGCAGACGAAGATTTCAGGAATCTGGCAAAAGAAGAAATCAGTCAGCTTGAAGCTAAAAAGAACGCCCTCCTCGAAGAAATCCAAAACGCTCTCGTGGCGACCGACGAGACGAGTATCGGTTCGGTCATAATTGAAATACGTGCAGGCACCGGCGGCGAAGAGGCGGCTTTGTTCGCACGCGATTTGTTTAATATGTACGCAAAATACGCAGAAGGGCGCAAATGGAAGGTCGAACAGCTTAATTTCAGTTCGACGGAAATGGGCGGGTTTCGTGAAGTTATATTTGGCGTCAAAGGCCGCGGTGTATGGTCTGAATTAGGCTATGAGGCCGGTGGGCACCGTGTTCAACGCGTGCCGGAAACCGAAGCACAAGGCAGAATTCACACCTCCGCTGCAACAGTAGCGGTACTGCCTGAGCCGGAAGAAACTGATATTCAGATTGCCGACAGCGAGGTCATCGAACATGTCAGCAGGTCACGAGGCCCCGGCGGACAAAGCGTCAACAAACTCAGCAGTGCCATCAAGCTCGAGCATATTCCAACGGGAATTACCGTCAGTATGCAGGATGAAAAAAGTCAGCATAAAAATCGCGCCAAAGCCTGGCGGGTTCTGAAAAGTAAAGTTTACGAATATCACCAGAGCAAACAAAGAGCACAGCGCGATTCACAGCGTAAGACTATGATTGGCTCAGGCGACAGGTCTGAAAAAATAAGAACTTACAACTTCCCGCAAAACCGCGTCACCGACCATAGAATCAATCTTTCGCTTTACAACCTCGATAAAATAATAACCGGCGATATGACCGAACTAATTGCAGCATTGAAAAACCACGATAGAGAGCAAAAGCTGAAAAACCTTTAAAGACCACAGACTCAAGACCAAAGACTAAAGGCGAAATAGATGGCAAGAGATTTTAAGAATATAAAAGCATGGCAATATGCTGATGATTTATCTGTATTAGTCTATTCTAAAACCAAGACGTTTCCAAAAGAGGAGATATACGGAATTACATCTCAATTAAGAAGGGCCGCAGTTTCTGTAGCTACCAACGTCGCTGAGGGAGCAAGCAGAGAGCATAAAAGGGAATACCTTAATTTTCTTTATATAGCCAGAGGTTCGATAGCAGAAATAGAATATCTCTTACATCTTTCAGAGCGAGTCGGATATCTGGATAATGATTCCTACCAAAAGCTGGAAAGTCTAAGAATCAAGACAGCAAAGACATTATATGGACTTATAAATTCAGTGAAGAAAGATATTCAGGAAACCAAGGAGCTATCTTGAGTCTGGGGTCTTGAGTCTGGGGTCTGTTATGATAATCGTTGTTACCGGAATGGTTGGCGTTGACAAGAAGAGTTATCTCCAGAAAGTGTGCCAATTCGCCGCCGACAAAAATAAACAAGTGCTTTTATGTAATGTCGGCGAAATGATGTACGCTGAAGCACCGGACATCCCAAAGGGTAAAATCCTCGATATACCGATGAAAAGGCTCAATTCGCTTCGCCGCAGCGTGTTCAAGGACATCATCGCAAAAGCTGAAAAGGCCGCTAATTTGATTGTCAATACACACGCAACTTTCCGGTGGCGCCACGGATTGTTCCCTGCAGTGGACTTCGACCAAATGCGCCAGCTTAATGCAGATATGTATATCTGCTTGATTGACGGCGTCGTAGCCCTGCACGCACGGCTTATCGATGAGCACTCTATGGAACATTCCCTGAAAGACCTGATTGTCTGGCGGGAAGAGGAAATTATCAGCACAGAAATGCTCTGCAAAGGAATTGATGAATCAGCTCCTTTTTATTGTCTCGCCCGAGGGGCCGAAAAGGAAACCGTTGAAACATTTTATAGACTCGCTTTTGAAAGCAATTATAAAAAAGCATATCTGAGTTTTCCGATAACTCACGTCGTCGATATGAAAAATGTTCAAAAAGAAATCAGCAGGTTTCGGCAACTGATGAAAAAACTCTTTATCTGTTTTGACCCCCTCGATTTGGAAGAATCATATCTGCCGCATTATGCCCACAAGGCGGCAGAACAAGGGGCCTACTTCATCGAAGCTGCCGCCTTGGGACGAAAGATTAAGCTGGACCTGGCTCAGGTCCAGCAAATCGAACGTGACATCAATAGCCAGATATACGCCCGTGATTTTTTAATGATTGACCAGTCGGATATGATAATCAGTTTTATCCCAACAATGGCTGACGGCCGGGCTGCAATATCCAGCGGGGTCGAAAGAGAGCTCCAGCACGCTCACGAAGCCGCCAAGCAGGTTATCGTCATCTGGACGGCGAAGCAAGCCCCTTCGGTTTTCGTCACTCAGACAGCTACAAAAGTTTTTAATAATGTGGATGAGACGGTGGCGTTTTTTAACAATAAAGGATATATAAAAAAGTGATGGACATAGAAGAAAAACAACTCGCCGGCCGAATTGACCATACGCTACTCAGTGCAACAGCTACAAGTGAGCAAATCGAACAACTCTGCTGGCAGGCGAAAAACCACGGTTTTTGTGCGGTATTCATCAATCCACGATGGATAGCTTCGGCGGCTGAGCAACTATACGACTGCAAGACAGGAATCGGCAGTGTCGTCGGTTTTCCACTCGGCGCAGATTCAACTAAAATCAAGGTCGCACAGACCGAGGACTGTATCTTCGCCGGCGCCGATGAGATTGATATGGTCGCTGATTTGGCTGCAATAATCGAGGGCGATGCGAAATACCTGTCTCATCAGATGCAGGCGGTCTTAAAGGTTTGTCGCTCGATGAGGCCGGCTGTCTGCCTGAAAGTGATTATCGAGGCAGCCGCTCTTAGCAGAGAGCAAAAAATTCTTGCCTGCCAAATTGCAAATGAAGTCGACGTCGATTTCGTAAAGACAAGCACCGGAATGAACCCCGCCGGCGGAGCAAACATCGACGATGTAAAACTTATGAAAGAATCAGCTCCAAACTGTAAAGTAAAAGCAGCAGGCGGTATCAGGACCGCAAAACAGGCCCTTGCAATGCTGGATGCAGGGGCCAATAGAATAGGCACCTCTTCGTCAGTGGAGATTATAAACGAGTTCAGGGCGGGCTATATATAATGACAACAGGAACAATTACCGAAAAAAACAATCGCCAAAGTATCACCTGCAAACCGCATTACAAAAAAACCCGCGCATCCATAAATTTGCCGGCTCTAAGTGAAATATTCGCACGGCAAAAATCCCCTTCAATTCTCGGCGGTAACTCCGCTAAAAAAGACGCAGGCAGGTTCAGTTACTGGATCGCCGAGCCGAAAGACATATTCGAATTCCGAGCAGGACAAAAAGAACCGTTTGAAAAACTCCAATATGCCCTGGATAAATATAAATCCGATAGAAACTTTCCAAACGACCTGCCGAAAGGAATTTTCTGCGGCGGATGGATAGGATATTTCAGTTATGAACTCGGTCGATACATCGAGCAGCTGCCGGAGACAACAATAGACGACCTGAAAATGCCGCTGATACGTTTGTGCTTTTATGACCGCCTTATTGCCTATGACCATATCGAAGATGTCTTTTGGCTAATGGCTTTATCACTGCCGGATGATATCGAAACGCCGGATGAAAAACTATCCGCCCTTGAGCGATTACTTAGTCAATCACAGAATATTGCCGTCAAGCACCCTAACCCTACTGACCTCGACACAATAGATTTTTCGCAAATACAATGCAATATGGACAGAGACTATTACTTTAAGGCGATTGAGAAAATAAAACGCTATATTTACGACGGTGATGTCTATCAAATCAATTTCTCGCAGAGATTCGAATGTGATTACAATACTAATCCAATAAATCTTTTTCACTGGCAAAATCATTTCAATCCAAGCCCTTATTCAGCTTATATCGACGCCGGCGGTTTTCATATCGTAAGCACCTCTCCTGAGATGTTTATAACAATTAACGACGGCGTCATCTCAACCAAGCCGATTAAAGGTACTCGCCCGCGAATTAACAAGACTGATATAGACGCCGGGAATTTCAGTGAGCTTCTCAACAGCGAAAAAGAGCAGGCGGAGCTTAATATGATAATCGACCTGGAGCGAAACGACGTCGCCAGAATCTGTGAATACGGTACCAGAAAAGTAATTCAGCCGCGAACAATCGAAAGCTACCCGACGGTCTTTCACGCAGTAGCAACCGTGGCGGGACAGCTCAGAAAGGAAATTACATTCTGCGACATTCTGAAAGCAATGTTTCCCGGCGGCTCTATCACCGGCGCACCAAAAATCCGCTCGATGGAAATCATCGACGAAACAGAACCAACAGCCAGAGGCGTTTATACCGGCAGTATCGGCTTTTTAGGCATCGACGGAAGTGTCTGCTTGAACATCGCCATACGAACGATTATTATCACAGGTAGAAAAGCTTTTGCGCAAACGGGCGGCGGTATAGTCGCAGATTCCAATCCGCAGGCCGAATGGAACGAAACTATTACAAAAGCAAGGGCGCTCCTGGCAGGAATAGCAAGTGTGCAATAACCCGGAAACATGTAAAAAGACCTCAGAATTCGAACAAGGAATTTTTGCCGAGCTTATATATCGAACAAGTGATATAAGCCAACTTGCTAAATGGCCGCTCCGGTTTCTGGCGATATTTTGTGCGCTGGGGTCGGTTCTGATTTGGGAATTGAAATATGATTGGCATAATTATCTAAACAATAAAGATGTAGCCTTCCTCGGCTCTTTTGTGCAATTCACAGAGACATTAACAGTTATTCTAAAAGCAGGCTTGTTTATTTCCTTCGGTGTTGCTGCAACAAGTCTAACTTTTTTTATCTTCTCGTTCTTTAAAAATAACCTTTCAAAAGTAATGCACGAGGCAATTGAAGTTCTTTTATCAAATTCGTTTTTTTTCGGTATCTCATTGGTCTTCGTCTTACTTGCTGTCTCGAATATGCGCCAGGCGGCCTCTATGATAAAACATGTGACAATAAAGAAAATAAGCTGTACTGATAATTTAAAGAAGCTTGGTAAGGCTTTACTTTTCTATGCGGAACAAAATAATTACCACTACCCCCCGCCTGACAGATGGTGTGATATACTTATAAAAAAAATGGGAGTGAAAAGCTCAGACCTGATATGTCCGGGCGCAACTGCAGGAAACTGTCATTATGCGATTAACCCAAATGCTGAGCCAATTTCTCAGCACGAGAATTTTAAAAGAAAGAGGGAGCTGTCTAAAATAGTACTCTTATTTGAGACAAAGGGAGGCTGGAATCAATTCGGTGAATTTGAGTTACTAACAGCGGAAAATCATAACAACGAAGGAGCCAATGTACTTTTTAATAACGGTCGCGTAAATTTTGTAGAGAAAGATAGGTTTAGTAAGTTGAAATGGAAGGTTAAGGAACGAAATATTGGCCGAGAAGATTTTTCTAAATGACCGATTAATCGACACCGATAAGGCAGGCGTATCCGTTACCGACAGCGGCCTTTTGTATGGGGCCGGTCTGTTCGAGACGATGCGAAGCTACAACGGCGTGGTCTTTTCTCTAAAAGATCATTTGGACAGACTCTTTTTCAGCGCAGGCGCTTTGTCAATAAATAATACATACAGTAGAAAATACATCACCGACGCAATCTACAAAGTTCTCAAGGCAAACAAATTAACCGACGCACGCCTGCGATTAACTCTGACCGCTGGGCCGATGTCCGAACCCGAGGAGAAACGCAGGACTACGTTACTTATCGCCGCCACAAAATTACAGCCATATCCGCCTGAATACTACAAAAACGGCGTCCTCGTCGTATTGAGCCCATTCAGACAAAACACCGCTGAGCCAATCTACGGACACAAAACGACAAGTTATTTCTCGCGTATGCTCGCGCTTAAATCAGCACACCAAAAAAGGGCTGCCGAGGCGTTATGGTTCACCGTAGACAACCGCTTGGCGGAGGGCTGTATAAGCAATGTGTTCCTGATCAAGGATTCGGTCCTTTATACTCCTCCAATTGAAACACCGGTCCTTGCAGGCGTCTCAAGAAAGACTGTTTGTCAAATCGCCTTAAAAAATTCAGTTGAATTTGTCGAAAAAAACCTCTACATATCCGATGTCCTTGACGCCGATGAGGTTTTTCTGACGAACGTAATTATGCAGATTTTACCGGTAAACAGTGTAGAAAAGCACACGGTGGGTAATGGAAAGCCCGGGCCGTTGACCAAGAAACTGCAAAAAAAGTTCGATGAATGTATCAAAAATGAGTGCAGAAAAAGCAAATGAAGATAAAAGACATCGCAGAGAAAATCGAAAAAATAGTCCCGCTCAAATTGGCACAGAGCTGGGACAATGTGGGACTGCTTATCGGCAATCCGAATCGCGATGTAAAAAATATTCTGCTGACCATTGACATAACCGACGAAGTCCTCGACGATGCAAAGAGATTAAAAACCGATTTGATTATAAGTTATCATCCTGTTATCTGGGATGGCCTGAAAAAAATCACTACTAACAACCAGAGCAGTATTGTTTACGATTTGATTCAAGCCGACATTGCAGTTTTTTCCATGCATACCGCCCTGGATGCCGCTGCAGGCGGAGTAAACGACGCACTCGCAGAGATTGTCGGCATCGCCGACGGCCGGCCAATCGGCGATTACGTTGATAATCCGGCAGGTGACAACTACAAACTCGTTGTCTTTGTCCCCATTGATGCAGTAAGCAAAGTTTCCAACGCAATCTTTGCCGCCGGTGCCGGTATGATAGGAAACTACAGCAATTGTGGTTTCACCGCTGAAGGAACAGGAACTTTTCTGCCCCAGGCCGGCGCCGAACCTGCCATCGGAAAAGAAGGAAAACTGGAAAAGGTCAATGAGGTAAGATTCGAATCGATTGTACCCGCCGAAAAACTCGGTGACTGCGTAGCTGCAATGAAAAAGGCACACCCTTACGAAGAACCTGCTTTCGATGTATTCAGACTCTATAACAATCAGGACAAACTCGGCCTGGGCAGAATCGGCAAATTAAAAAAGCCAATGCAGCTAAAAAAAATCCTCGAAAGAGTAAAAAAATATACCGGCGCGAAAGCATTCGGAATCGTCGGAGAGCAAAACAGATTGATAAAAACCGCGGCGGTTTGTGCCGGCTCGTGCGGCAAAATCATAAATACCGTTATCGCCTCAAAGGCCGACCTCTACATCACGGGTGAGTTAAAACATCATCAGGCACTGGCAGCACAGCAGGCTGGCCTGACCTGTGTTTGTCTCAGCCACAGCGTTTCCGAACGCTTCATACTTAAAAAGTTCGCCAGGCAGCTTCAAAAACAAACAGAAAAAATATCCCTTAAGATAAGCAAAAAAGATGCAGACCCGTTTAAGTGGAAGACCATATGACAGAAGAACACGAACAACAACTGGAAATCCAGGCAGATATTGAAAACCAGGCACTACCCGCTGACGTAACTATCGAATCAGTTACAGAAGCGGTTCTCTTTGCCAGCGACGAGCCTCTGAGGGAGTCCCGATTAGCCGATATTGTCGGGACAAGCGCCTCGCAAATCCGCCAGCACATTCAAGACCTGAACGACAAGTATCAGGCCAACAACAACGCATTCAGAATAGAGCAAATCGCCGGCGGCTACCAGATGATGACTCTCAGCCCTTATAATCACTGGCTGAAAAAATTACTCCACGCGCGGGATTCCGGTAAACTAAGCCCCGCAGCCCTGGAGACCCTCGCAATAATCGCATACAAGCAGCCGATTATCCGTGCCGACATCGAAGCCATCAGGGGTGTCGCCGTCGGAGAGATAATCAGAAGTCTCACATACAAAGGTATGGTCAAGATTATTGGCCGGGCCGAAGTCGTAGGCAGACCCCTGTTATACGGAACAACAAAAAAATTCCTTGAAGTCTTCGGCCTTAATTCTCTCAAAGACCTTCCTAAAATCGAGGAGCTAAAAAAGCCACCTACTTAGAAAATTAAGGATGTCTACAATAGTATTCCCGCCAATTGCCTTTTGTCTTTACAAATCCGCCGCTGATTGTTAGAATCAGCGAGTAAATCGAACTCAGAAGCTGACTGTTTCGTAAAGATTTGGATGGCCGGTAAAATAATAATCGATACTGAACGCTGTAAAGGCTGCGGCTTGTGTGTGCAGGTCTGTCCCAGGGGCGGCATAATTATTTCAAAACAATCCAATAAAAACGGTTATTTCCCCGCAGAAGCAACCAACACCGACTGCACAGGTTGCTGCTTGTGCGCCCTTGTCTGCCCGGAGGCAATTATCGAAGTATATCGGCAGGACAATATCATAGATAAACCGAACAAAAAAACCACCCCAAGCCTAATCAAGGGAAAAAAATGAGCGAAAGGATTCTAATGTGCGGCAATGAAGCCCTCGCAGAAGCAGCTATCATTGCCGGCCTTGATGCATACTTCGGCTATCCTATTACGCCGCAAAACGAAATCACCGCATATATGTCAAAGCGAATGCCCGAAGAAGGCAGGGTTTTTCTTCAATCCGAAAGCGAGCTGGCGGCAATAAATATGGTCTTCGGGGCCTCAGCCACGGGCAAAAGGACAATGACAACCTCATCCAGCCCCGGTATCAGTCTAATGCAGGAGGGAATGAGCTATCTGGCTGGCGCCGAGCTGCCGGCGGTGGTAGTCAATGTAATGCGCGGAGGGCCGGGCCTGGGCAATATCGCGCCCTCACAGGGGGATTACTTTCAGGCAACACGCGGCGGCGGACACGGCGATTATCGAACCATTGTACTGGCTCCATCAAGTGTTCAGGAGCTCGTCGATTGTATGCCGCTTGCATTCGACCTGGCCGACCAGTACAGGATGACTGTTCTTGTCCTCGCAGACGGCATTCTCGGTCAGATGATGGAACCGGTGGTCTTCAACAAAAACTCAAAACTCAAAACTCAAAACTCAAAACTGCCTCCAAAGAACTGGGCCCTAACCGGCGCAAGTAATAGAAAGCAGAACATAGTCAGGTCTTTGTGGTTAAAAGAAGGAATGGTTGAGCAGCATAACTATGACCTGCAGGCCAAATACAAAGAGGTAGAGAAAAATGAAGTCCTCTGCGAACAGTACGAGGTCGACGATGCAGAGATTGTGGTTGTCGCGTATGGCGTTGCTGCCAGAATAGTGCGAGGCGCCGTCAACAGGGCAAGGCAGGAAGGTATTAATGTCGGCTGGATACGTCCAATTACTTTATGGCCTTTCCCGACAGAGCAAATCAGTAAAGCTGCTGAAGATTTTAAAATTTTCCTGACGGTCGAGATGAGCTGCGGCCAGATGGTCGAAGATGTAAAACTCGCTATAGCCGGAAAAGCTCCGGTATTATTCTTTGGACGGCCCGGCGGTGGTGTCCCCACTGTCGAGCAGGTCCTCGAAAAAATCCGGCAATTAACCTTACGACCGGAGAGCTTAATATGATGCAGAAAGTATTTACAAGGCCGCAGACACTTAAAGATTGCCCGACACATTACTGCCCCGGATGCGGGCACGGAATAGCACATCGATTGATAGCTGAAACAATCGACGAACTGGGCATACACGACCGAACCATCGGCATAGCACCGGTAGGATGTGCGGTATTGGCGTATGATTACCTCGATGTGGATATGGTTGAGGTAGCGCACGGCAGAGCACCAGCCGTAGCAACCGGAATGAAAAGAACAAACCCGGACAAGATAATTTTTTCCTACCAGGGTGACGGCGACCTCGCAGCCATTGGAACAGGTGAAATCATTCACGCCGCACATCGGGGTGAACAGATAACCGTGATTTTCATTAACAACGCTGTCTTCGGAATGACAGGCGGACAAATGGCCCCGACCACTCTTACCGGTCAGGTAACGACCACAACGCCGCTGGGTCGAAACGTTGAGCAACAGGGCTACCCGCTGCAGGTATCTGAGCTGCTGGCGCTACTGCCCGGGGCAATCTACATCGAGCGATGTTCGCTGCACAAGCCGGCCCTGATTCGCAACGCCAAAAAGGCCGTCAAACACGCCTTCGAGCTGCAGGTAGACGGTGCCAAAGGATTTTCATTGGTCGAGCTGCTTTCACCGTGTCCGACCGCCTGGCGAATGACACCTGCCAAGGCAATCGAGTGGATGGAAAACGAAATGATAAAAGTCTTCCCGTTGGGACGCTTGAAAGGCTGAACGTGACACAAAATAATTTCTGTGAAGAGGTAACTGTCGCCGGCTTCGGCGGTCAGGGGATTATATTGGCCGGCAAACTTCTGGCTCAAACCGCGATGAATGCCGGAAAAGAAGTAACCTTTATGCCGTCGTATGGCGCCGAGATGCGCGGCGGAACCGCCAACAGTACGATTATAATTGCAGATGAGCCTATCGCCTCGCCGCTGGTCAGCAGCCCCGATTCGCTGATTGCAATGAACAAAGCATCCCTGAACAAATTCTCCACGCGAGTTAAAACCGGCGGCTTGTTGATAATGAACAGCTCCCTGATTGACGGCAAACCGGATATAGACAAGTCAATCGACATATTAGCGGTTCCAGCGGATGATATAGCAGTAGAATTAAACAGTAAAAAGAGCGCGAATATGGTAGCTCTCGGCGCGTATCTTCAAAGGCGGGGATTATTTAGTATTGATGCTGCCGCAAAGTCTCTGCCCGATGTTTTGGCCAAGCGCTACCACAAAACACTGCCGATCAATATCGAGGCAATGCGCAGAGGTGCCGAATTTGCCAAAAACAACGTATAGTTCTCTGTTGAAAACTTGCATAAACTTCCTGCAAATGCTACAATCTGTAAGCAAATTTAACTACAGAACAGGAAAAAATAATGGCCAAGCAATCAAACAGTAAAAAACCCAGGGCAATCTGCAATTTCTGCGGCCGCTCGTCAGCCCAGACCGATGCATTCATAGAAGGCCCCAACAACGTCTTTATTTGTCCTGAATGTGTCGATTTATGCCACAATATCGTCCGGCAAAACCGCAGACGAATCAGCGGCCCGCCACTCAGTCTCAAAGAAATGCCGAAACCGAAGGAAATAAAGCAATATCTCGACCAGTATGTAATCAGCCAGGAACACGCCAAAAAATACCTCTCGGTCGCGGTGCACAACCATTACAAGCGCCTGCTGCACGCCGATAGTAACGACAGCGACGTTGAAATTGACAAATCCAATGTTCTTTTAATCGGCCCGACCGGCACTGGAAAGACGCTTCTCGCCAGAATCCTCGCAAACTTCCTGGAAGTCCCCTTCGCAATATGCGATGCCACCACTGTTACGGAAGCCGGATACGTCGGCGAGGACGTCGAAAATTTCCTGCTGCGACTGCTCCAGTCTGCCGACTATGATATAGAAGCCGCTCAACGAGGCATTGTCTATGTAGACGAAATCGACAAAATCGGAAAAACGTATCAGAACGTTTCGATTACCAGAGATGTCTCCGGCGAGGGCGTCCAGCAGGCTCTGTTGAAAATGCTCGAAGGAACCATCGCCAATATCCCCCCACAAGGCGGAAGAAAGCATCCGGAACAATCGTACATACAAATCGACACAACACAGATACTTTTTATATGTGGCGGAACATTTGTAGGCCTCGAAAATATCGTCAAAAAACGGCTCGGCAAAAAAATGATTGGCTTCAGCTCAGAACTGTCCGGCAAAATCGATGAAAAAGCTGAATACAGTGACATAATCCAGCGGGTCATACCGGAAGATATCATCGAGTACGGAATGATTCCTGAAATGGTAGGTCGGCTGCCGGTAATCACCACCCTCTCGGCCCTCAATGAAAATGCGCTCATTGACATACTAACCAAACCGAAAAATGCGCTCATCAGGCAGTATCAAAAATTCTTCGAAATGGAAGATGCCGAGCTTGAATTCACCGATGACAGCTTACACGCACTGGCACAAAAAGCGCTCGAGCGCGACACTGGCGCCAGAGCTCTTCGCTCGATTGCCGAGGAATTAATGGTCGATTTGATGTATCAACTGCCCGAAGAGCAAAGAGGAGCAAAATATATAATCACCCGCGATATCGTCGAAGGCAAAGCAGACCTGTTCACCGCAAAACAAAAAGCAAAAAAAGAATCGGCTTAAAACTCTGATAGTCCCCTATTCCACTATTTCCACTCGTGAATACCCCGGCATCAGCAAATTATACATCAGTATCGCATCACCGTTATGCAGACGAATACATCCCTGTGAACCTGCAATACCGATTTTGTCAGGGTCTTTCGTACCGTGAATGGCAAAACCTGTCCTGCCTATGGCCTCGCCTTTGAGACCTTCCAGACCAATCCACCTCGACCCTAAAGGATAATTCGGGTCCTCAGCTTCGTATGTCTCGCCGGACATCGGGTCCGTCCAGGTAGGAGTTATCAGTTTGCCGCCCTCTTTGACGGCCCAAAGCCCGATCGGTGTTTCCATACCCGGCTTACCGTGACCGACAGGAAAACTCCGAACGAAAGTGTCCTGAAGATACAAATCCATCGTGAAAGTCGAAAGATATACCCTCGCATGGAACGGGCCGTTAATCACCTTTAATGTTCCTCCCGCCTGCAGGGCCTCAGGCCGGCTGATTTTGTTAATCTCCATAAGAATCTCGTATGGAACCTTAAATTCCTTGCCGATTGTTGAAAGTAGTTCACCCCGCTTGACCTGATAAGAGCCGGTAAGCTTATCCTGAGGAAAAATCCTCCTGCTAAAAAGCCATTCCTCTGCAAGTTCAGAAAGCTTTTCTTTAATAAACGCCTGCTGCTGCTCACTCATAGGCAGCGGCAATGCCTCGTTTAGTTTGTCGCGTGCATGTATAATCCTCGCCGGCTTCGCCTCAATATCTGACATCGCTTCGGAAATAAGCTCTGCTGCCCACGGATTAGCCTCTTCAGTCGGCTGTGCAAACTTCAACAAATTCGGTTCCGCCTCTGCTTCCGTCGCAGGTAAGACCGCCTTGCTCTCTACCGGCCCACCGGTACCGGTTGAGGTGCCCCCTTTTCTGTCTTCGACAGAAGACAAGGCCGTTTTGTCCTTGCCGGAAGGATAAAGCTTGTAAATAAGAGCAATCACCACAATGATAACCAGTAATGCCGAAATGACATACATCCACCTTCTGGTCCGGTCCCCTGCTCTGCTGTGCCAGCGAGCCATTTTCTTATTCTCCTACTTAGTTGTTAAAATACATTATCTCTTCATCGGTTACTAAAAAATCTACCGGAACGTCCGTCGAAGCTGCAGGTATCGAGTCAAACACCTGCTCTTTGAAAGCAAAGCCGCATTTGGACGCCTTAAATTTCTCGTCGGTGAAAAACCTGTCATAATAAGAGCCGCCGCGACCGAGCCGATGACCCTTCCTGTCAAATCCCAGGGCGGGGGTAACCACCAAACCAATATCTTCAAACGGTATAGGCACGCCCCTTACAGGATTGCGCAGTCCCGAAGCCGAGGTCGAAAAATCCGTCTCCAGCGAATTTATCTGCACCGCTATCATACGCCTTTGCTGCCAGGAAATCTTCGGCACTGCAACTGCCTTGCCCAATTGCCAGGCATGAAGTATCGCCTCGGAAGTATCAACCTCGTGCGGCAGTGATAAATACATCATAATTGATGACGCATTTTGAAATTGCGACGTCGAAATCAAATTCTGACAAGCCCTGTGGCTTTTTTCACTCCTTTGCTCCGATGGCATAGCAAGCAGGCTCTTCTGCAGCTTACTTCGAAACTGCTCTTTGTCTTTATTTACCATATCTCATATAAGCGTTAATAGGTGGACTCATACACCCATCTACGCATTCACTCATTTACCTGTTCTTTTGCTATTTTGTATCAGGGTTTCCAGCTTTTGTAAATAATGCTTAATATTTTTTTCACACCCCACCTCTTTGGGGCTGTAATATTTCTTCTTCAAAGCCGCCGGAAGATACTCCTGCGGCACGAAGCCGTCCTTAAAATCGTGCGGATACTTGTAATCGGTCCCGAAACCCATCTTCTTCGCACTTCGGTAATGGCTGTCCTTCAAATGCTTCGGTACTTGCTTGGTCTTGCCCGACTTTACGTCGCTGACAGCACTCCAGATGGCCGAAGCCGTCGCATTCGATTTTGGCGCACACGCAACATATATCGCCGCCTGCGCCAGTGCCAATTGTGCCTCAGGCAGGCCCACAAATTCAGATATCTGAACTGCCGCTGCCGCCAGAACCGTCGCCATCGGGTCGGCGTTTCCAACATCTTCAGCGGCACAAACCGCAATCCGGCGAGCAATAAATCGCGTGTCCTCTCCACCTGATATCATCCTCGCAAGCCAATAAACTGTGGCATCAGGGTCGCTACCCCGCATACTCTTCTGAAATGCGCTAGCCAAATCGTAGTGTGTATCACCTGTGCCGTCATAATCAATTGTCTTCTGTTGTATCGACTCTTTTGCAATTTCCAGATTAAATTTTATTCTTTTATCTTTCTGACGGCTCGCCTGGGACAACACTCCCACCTCCAGCCCCGTCAATGCCTTTCGCGCATCGCCGTCGCTCATCACCGCTAAAAATTTCAAAGCCTTTTCCTCTGCCTCGATATCAAATTTACCAAGTCCTCGCTCGGTATCACAAATCGCCGTTTTCAGCAATCGCACAATATCTTCCTCACTAAGCGGCTCAAAAGTAAATACCGTACTTCGGGAAATTAACGGCGAATTGACCGAAAAAAAAGGATTCTCCGTCGTAGCCCCGATGAGGATTAATATCCCTGCCTCGACGTCATCGAGCAGAACATCCTGCTGCGCCCTGCTGAACCGGTGAATCTCATCGATAAAAAGCACAGTCCGTGCCCCCGCTGTCGCCAACCTGTCCTTCGCCTGTGCTATAACGTCCCTGATATCTTTCACGCTCGCCGCAGGTGCACTCAGGTAATGGAACCTCGCTTTTGTATAATTGGCTATCACCATTGCCTGCGATGTCTTACCCGTCCCGGGCGGCCCGTAGAATATCAAGCTGCTCAGCCGGTCTGCCTCTAACATCCGCCTTAGTAATTTCCCTTCTCCGATGAAATGCTTCTGCCCTGCGAATTCTTCCAATGTCCGAGGCCGCATCCGCACCGCTAACGGCTCCACAGCCGCCATTTTCGCCCGCTCAGCCCTGCTAAACAACGTCTTTTCACCCTGCCTTTCTGCCATTGACCAACATTATACCAACGGTTTTGTGTGATTCCAGCGCATACAGCAATTTGTAAATCCAAAACAACAGTATTCCTGCTCGCAAAATACCTGAACTAATGATATGAAAAATCTTTTAACAGCCAGCGTGATAGTTCTTAAAAGTGAATCTCAGTCTACTCTATCCAGTTTTCTGCCAACACAGCAAAGTCCGGGAAATTTACTATGCCATCACCTTCCGTTGGGAAAATGTCTGCATTCGGATCGTCGCCCAGCCAATGGTCGGTTAACATTTTCAGGTCTTCGAAGTCCACGTCACCGTCGCCGTTAATATCACCCGGGATATCAGGGGGGTTCAGCCTCTCCATTGCGGTCGCCGCCCAGATAGCCGCCGCCTGGCCGTGGGGATTGCCGATTTCTCTCGGCCGGTCAAAGTAATACTGCACGTCAGAGCTTGCACCGGTTCCTGTGCAGATTTCGTGGACGCGACCTTGTTCGTCCACATAATTTGCCAGGGCTGCCCAGCCGTCCAGAGCGGCCTGTTTGTAGGGAACCTCAGAAAGCCATCCCTTATCCACGCCGGTTGTCAGTGCAAAGACGAACATACCCGTGCAGGAAGATTCCAGCCAGTCATCGGGGTCACTACCCATATCAAGCACCTGATACCACTTACCGTTTGCATCCTGGTATGTGACCAGGCCGGCCATCATATTCTGATATTTAGTCAGCAGTTGTGCCCTCTGTGGGTGGTCTTCCGGAATACTCAGCAGAACTTCTGTCATCGCCGCTGCAGCCCAGCCGTTGCCACGTCCCCAGTGAATCGGAGCGCTTAGTGTATGGTGGAAAAGACCGTTAGACTGCTGCAGATTTTCTACTTCTCCCATATACCCCAAAAGCTGGGTAACCGCACGGTTCGCATAGTTCATATCACCCATAGACTTATAAGCCTGTGCCTGAAGCGAGCCTATCATATACGTATCATCTATCCAGAACCGCGTGTATTCGCTCAGACCATCAGGACGCGGATTTGCAAACTCCTCGTCGGCCAAATAAAGTGCTGCTGTAAGATAGTTTGCATCACCGGTCTGGCGGTATAGCTCAAATGGAAGTATCCCATACACATTTTTATCTACGTCCCCTTCCGGCGGCATTTCTGAACCCGTGTAATAAGAAGATGGATAAGCGGCAATACAGCTATCCTTTAGACCTGTATCTCCTGTTACTTCGGAATAAACAAGCGCTCCGTAGTAAGAACAAGCGGACGCATAATAGGTTGTAAGCTCCTGACTTATTATGTAATCCGCTACGAGGCCGCCTATCGTGACTGGCTCATAAGTCGTAAAACTCCACGGAAAACCTGGATATATCGTGCCGTCATCGTTGGAATCGACCGCCCAGTAGTACGTTGTTCCCTCAACAAGGTCGCTCGGTGGGTTGTAGCTGTTCGTATCAATCGTATGTTTCGGATTATTGTGCGCGGTGGTATCGGTGCCGAAATAAACATCATAGCTGCTCGGTGTATATGCCGTAGGGGCATCCCAAAACAAAGTGGTGGAAACAGAAACTCCGCTCGCCCCGTTGCCCGGGCTCGGGTGTAAGGCCTTGTTCGGGTCGGAAATCATTCCCTGAACTACGATACCGATAATCGCCTGCCGGTTGCTGCTTGTAGAGTGTGTTACGCTTGGTGTTTCAGAAGCACCGGTTGCGGCTTTGTAATCACCGCAGCCGTCGGCGCTTGTAATCGGAGATTCAACAGCTTCGGTAAAGCCGTTGTTTGCCGTATATGTCCCGGCCTCAGTGCAGGTCGCGCCCGCGATGACCATATCGCCGTCACTTGTCGATAGTGCCGAAGTTGTTACCGTCGCGCTGGTGGAACCGCCGGTGTCATAATCCGTGACAGGAGTTGACTGCTCGACATTCCCGAGAAATACGCTCGTTAACGAATTTGAGCTTGTGCCGCTCCACGATGCGCTGATGGTGTCGCTGCTTGCAGCGGCGACGCCGGTTTCGTTAAGGATAAACGCCCCGATGTATGCCTTGCTTTGGTATGTAGTGCCGCTCTGGACTATATCCGCGATTTTAGTCATTGTTTGTCCGCCGTAAGTCACCGTGGACAGACTCGGAGTTTGGTACCAGTTGCCCTCAGCGTGCGCAATCACGACGAATACACGGTCGCTGCCCGCTTCCTTCGTATGGGATGTGTCCGTTCCCCACGAGCCGAGAATCTCAGCTTCGCTGAACGCCGGCTGGGCCAGATTCAGGCAGACC